>Ga0207717_100025_pt1 | contig 243307 bp, 205 predicted proteins | sample TtanPargueraPR_2_FD_187745 | JGI IMG/M metagenome (GOLD analysis project Ga0207717, IMG submission 187745) | Aerobic enrichment media microbial communities from Bioluminiscent Bay, La Parguera, Puerto Rico - Tt and P2 (2) (SPAdes) | ecosystem: Environmental > Aquatic > Marine > Unclassified ...
AAAATGACAGTACTGAATGCCATCAGAGCAAAATTGGTCTTACGAATGTTTGCTGTAATAAAAAAAGAAAAAGAGTACCTACAAAATTACATTAATCCCTTGTCTGTTTCATAAGAATAGAGAGGGAATGAGGGAGAGTCAACTGAAAATCGGATTGCTTTCATCACTGTTGTTGATTCCCAGGATTTCAGAATGTTTTTTGTTTCACTGTTTCGCTTGGCAATTATTTGTTAGAACAGCAATCCGAGGCTTATTGAGGCCATTTTGTTGTGCAGATCGGGTTCTGATTTGTATACCTCAACAAATCCCATATCGTAGTTTAAACCTACCTGTAAAGCCTTTTGGTTAAATACCGGAAACTCCATTCCCAATTCCAGTCCTAAACCGGCATCAAAATCTTTTGTGTCACTTTTCATATTGAACTTGGCATCATCCAGCTTTCCTTCAGCATCAAGCATGTAGCTTAAATACGGACCAACTGCAAAATACAAGCGTTGACCTTTTTTGAAACCGGCCTTTTCTCCTGCCGAAAATTCGGCTTTTACGGGCAACGATAAATACTGAAGTTTGTTCGTTACATCTAAATTGTCTTCGGTAAAACTGCGGCCTTTTTGTTGATACTCCAAACCACTTTTCAGGGCAAAACCTTCTGTAATCTGGTATTTTCCAACCAAACCAATAGTTGGGCTAAAACGCACATCGCAGTTATTGGCCAATTCCAGTAAATCTGACTGGCAGGCTGCACCGGCACCAATTTTAATTCCGTAACTCATTTGAGCTGATGATACCAGCGAAATTCCCATAGTTAAAACTCCAACCAGCATCAGGCTGTAGAGTCCTTTTCTTAAATTGTTTGTTTTCTGTTTCATTTTATTCTGTTTTCTAATTGTTTGTATATTTTGAACTATAATCTAAAATATTCGAAAAATGATGTAAAAAAATTTTAGGTACAGATCCCGTAAAAGAACATATCGATAACGTTATTGATCTTTTTTACCGACTCTTCCGTGGTTTTTGTTTTGGTTAAAAGTGGAACCTCAAAACCGATCATACAAGTAAGGATCGCTTCGGCGGTAAAATTGGCGTCAACAGGTTTAAATTCCCGTTTTTCAATGCCTTCATTAATAATTCCGGCAATCATTTCAACTTCAAAATCGCGGTAGTTATTCTGGATCTTTTCAATAAATGCGAAGGTTGCCAGGAAATTATCGTTTAAAGCAGTTGCCAGGTTTCCGCGTTGTACAAATCGTTTCATGCGTATATTCACGTAGCTTCTTAACTTATTCACGGCCGAGTTCGATGCATCAATTGCCTTATTTATTTCGGCAACTAATTGTCTGGCTTCGTGGGCAACAACGGCCTCAAAAACCTCTTCTTTATTCTTAAAATAATAGTAAAGCGAACTTTTACCTTTTCCTGCAGCATACGCAATGTCGTCCATGGTTGTTTTTTTAAAACCATAACGTTCAAAAACGATTCCGGCTGCTTCAATAATTTGTTGTTTCGAGTTCGCGCTCATAACTATTTTTTCTTTATTCGACGATTTTGTTCCAAATGTACAAGTTTTTTATTTTATATATAAATAGTATTACCTGATATGAGAAAGTTTTAGCCTGAATTGTCGTTTTTTAGAATTGAAATGAAGAATGATTTTTAATTGCAGAATCCTGCGAGGGAAAATATATTGTTTTCTATTTTTGCATCCATGCAAAAATTGTTCGTAATACTATTGATTCTTGCAGGCCTTAACAGTTTTGCACAAGATGACCGCCCATTTGAACTTTGGAACAAAAACCAGGTTGAAATAGAACCCTGGGATAAGATAAGTATAACAGTAGCGGAGAAAATCCATTATTCACCAAAACGGTCAACTCTCGATTTAAAATACGGTGAAATCCTTATTGGACACCAGGTTTTAAACTGGCTGGAATACGGTGCCGGTTTTCGTTTAAGTTCTGCAAACCTTCAGATTGGTGAGTGGTTGCAGGAAAATCGCCCGATGCTTTTTGTGAACATGGGACACGATTTTGGCAAATTTGAATTTGATTTTTACAACCGTTTCGAATACCGAACTTACAAAGTTTTAAATAACTACTTCAGATATCGTCAGTCGTTACGCATGAAATTTCCGGCAATTACCGATTGGGGAATGCAATTCTACTTACAGGAAGAGTCGTTTCTAAAACTGAATGGCTACGATACACACCTTGCCCGATTTTATTCCGGATTAACCGCCTTTGAAAAGGAGCACATAGAAATAAAAATCTACTATGCGCTACAAAGACAAGAAGTGCTGAATCATTGGTTATCGGCTGATATTCTTGGATTAAATCTGAGTTTCGAAATTTAATCCCGTCTCCCGACGATTAAACTAAACCGCTGAGATGCAGTCTAATCTGTTGATTTTTAGAATTAAAAACAGATAGCATGAAAAGATTAGCATTTTTATTGGTAGTTGTTCTGGTTGGAACAACAATGGCAATGGCTCAAAACAGGGGAGGACAGCGTCAGTTCGACCCGGAGGAAATGGCAAAAAGACAAACAGAGCAGTTTAAAACCGATCTGGAATTGAACGACACTCAGGCCGAAAAAATGGAGAAGGTACTGCTGGCCTCCTACAAAGAGATGGGAACTATGCGCCAGGAAATGAGTGGTGAAGAAGACCGTACTAAAATGCGGGAGAAAATGACTGCAATGCGAGAAGATCAACAGAAAGAAATTAAGAAAATCCTGACTGAAGAGCAGTTCGCAAAGTATGAGAAATTGATGGAAGAAAGAAGAGCCAACAGAAGAAGAGGAGCCGCTGGTGGTGGCGGACAATAGCGTTGAAAAAGAATATAAAAAAGAGGATTGACAAGATGTTGATCCTCTTTTTTTATGGTATCGCGGTGACCTCTATGCTTGGAAATTTCAGAGGTCACCGGATCGGTCCCATTTTGGGTGGTTTTTTGTAGTGAATTTAATGCTGCTTGTTTATTTGAAAGATGGAGGGATTTATTTGACAATGAATCCTAATTGGGGAGGGATGCTCAAAGCCAAAAGCCTTACTCGCTTTGCTCGTTCAGTCCTTTTTGTTTTTACTTTCAGTGAAATAAATTTCCCTTCAAACCAAAACAAAAAAGCCATCCGCTATTGCGAAAGGCTTTCAGCTTTGTCGGGATGACAGGATTTGAACCTGCGACCCCGTCGTCCCGAACGACGTACGCTACCGGACTGCGCTACATCCCGAATAAGGATGCTAATTTAAGTAAAAATTAAAAAAATTTTAGCCAACAGAAAAGAAAAAATTAGCAACAACTACGTCGGTTTTATTTATTATTTTGAGCATCAGTTCAAAAGACAGATTATGAAAGAATTAGAAAAAGTGGAATTGAGTAAAATCGGCACAATTTCAACACCACATAAAACCATCGCCAACATACCAATTCAGTCGGTTGGAGCAAAAGAGTACACCGGAATCATTGAGTTGGAATCGCATTTAACTGCGGCTTTGGAAGGGCTCGAAGGTTTTTCGAATCTGATTTTGCTTTACCATCTTCATTTGGTTGACGGTTATAAACTAAAAGTAAAACCTTTTATGGACGACAAAGAGCACGGTGTTTTTGCCACACGATCACCAAAACGCCCGTCGCCAATTGGCCTGTCAACGGTTGAATTGATAAAAATTGAAGGAAACAAAATATGGTTTAAAGGTGCCGATATGTTGGACGGAACGCCACTGATCGATATTAAACCGTTTTTCCGGCAAGTGGATAACCGGCCCGATGCCGTTAGTGGCTGGCTCGATTCAAAAGATGAAGATCTGCCAACCAAACATCGTTCCGATGATCGCTTTGCGTAATTTTACTACTTATCTTTTTTACGAAAAATACCTTTGATTTTTCTCCAAAGCTGGCCTTTTTCTTTGTCTTCTGCTTTTACATCCGGACGGTCTTTCAGGTTTTCCGCCTCTTTCTTACCGAAAATGCTGGCAAAGTTAAATCCGTGTTTTTCAATATCCAGCACTTCTTTGTATTCCGGTTCGTTTAGCATGGCCAGTAATTCCGGCTCCGGATCAGGGAAAGTGCTGTATTTCAGGTGCTCAAATTTTTTGTCGCGGTACGTTTTATAAAAGAACTTTCCTACAATTGGCAAAGCCATGTACGCACCTTGTCCGTATGTTGTTGTGCGGAAATGTACACGCGGATCGTCGGCACCTACCCAACAACCGGTTACCAGCTCGGGCGTGAGGCCGATAAACCAACCATCGGAGTTGTTTTGAGTAGTACCTGTTTTCCCGGCAAACTCGCCCGGCACTTTGTAAATGGTGCGGATACCTCGTCCTGTACCACCGTCAACAACGGCTTCCATCATATTAATTACGGCCCGGCAATTTTCAGGCGACACAACCGGCTCGTAAGGCAAATCATAATTGAAAGTTTCCAGGACTTTTCCGTTCTTATCAGCGATTTGCAACAGGTAATTCGCTTGTACCGGTTTGCCATCGTTTACAATGCCTGCAAAAGCCTCAACCATCTCTTTTAGCGATACTGAAGCCACTCCCAATGCCAGAGATGGATAATCGGGCAGGTCAGCAGAAATTCCCAAATCTCGTGCAATATCAATGGTTTCATCAATTCCGGCTTCCAATAATACATCAACCGAAACGGTATTTAACGATTTTGCCAAAGCTCCTTTCATCGAGTAGTAGCCACCATATTCGTTGTGCGAGTTCCGCGGTGCCCAATCTTTATATTCCTCGTAAACCTTGTATTGATTTACAAAATAGGTATCTGCCGAAATATCTTCTTCCAAAGCTGCCAGGTACACAAACGGTTTAAATGTTGATCCGGTTTGTCGCGGTGCAGTTACGTGGTCGTATTTAAAAAAGCGGTAATCAATTCCGCCCACCCAAGCTTTTAAGTGCGAACTGTGTGGGTCGATGGCAATGAAACCGGCATTCAGCATTTTCAGGTAATGCTTTAATGAATCGAGGCGCGAAACCTCCACATTTTCAACGCCGTCCCAGGTAAATAACGAGGCATGTGTTTTTTCTGAATATTTTTTTAGCTCTTCGGAATAATTGGCGCCACTGGTGTTCTGATTTTGTATGGCACTTTTTAACACCTCCGGATTCTCTCTGAAAATATCTCTCGATTTCCAGTGGTTATCGAATACCTTTTGCAGGTTTTGCATGTACTCTTTTACCGACTGCTGTGCATAACGCTGAAGATTATAATCGATGCTTGTGGTAATCTTCAACCCGTCAGTATAGAGATTATATGGTTCGCCGTTTTCGTTTACGTTGTCTTCGCACCAATCCAGTAATTCGGGCTTTAAACGCTCAAGAAAATAGGGTGCAGGTCCCTGATTATAGGAAATTAACCGATAATGCAATCCCAAAGGTTTTTCCTTGTATTTCTCAGCATCAGCGGCATTCAGGTAATTATTTTTCACCATCAGGTCGATCACCACATTACGGCGACCCAAAGCACGATCGGGATGCGTGCGCGGATTGTAATAGTTATTGGCTTTTAACATTCCAACGATCACTGCGGCTTCATGTACATCCAAACTTTTAGGTGATTTGGAAAAGAAACGCTCTGCTGCTACTTCGATACCAAAAATGTTTTCAGCAAATGAAACCGTGTTCAGGTATAAAGCCAGAATCTCCTGTTTGTTATAAATCCGTTCTAAACGATAAGCAATAATTGCTTCGCGCAGCTTATTTACCGGCATCGAAAATGGTCCGTAATCAACCCGAGGGAAGAGGTTCTTGGCAATTTGCTGGCTAATGGTACTTCCGCCTCCGGCAGCATCGTTACGCAAAATAATCGACTTAAAAAGTACCCTTGCCAATGCAATTTCGTCAATTCCGCGATGCTCGTAAAAGCGGGCATCTTCGGTAGCAATAAGTGCATTTATTACGTTAGGCGAAATTTCATCGAATGTGGCATAACTACGGTTTTCAACGTAATAACGGCCAAGTATTTTTCCGTCGACAGAATATACTTCCGAAGCCAGCGGGTTGTTGATCTGATGTAACTGTGATTTTGACGGAACCGGGCCCAAAACGCCCAGGAAGACGAGGATAAAGAATAAACACCCAAATAAAAAGAGTACTACTCCGGCCTTAAAAATAAAGCTTAGCAGCGGATATTTTTTACCTGTTTTCTTCGATTTGCTTTTTTTTCTTTTCACCGGCTTTTTGGTCCGGGAAGTTGTATTTGTTGTCTTTTTTGCCACGCGACAAAAGTATTATTAAAAACATTGCCCTTCATTATCAAACTCAATTGAAATGAAAATATTATAAACGAGGCTTTGTTTATAGTGTAAATAATTAAACAATCATTTCTTTTACGAAATACCAGGTCATCATTCCCGATGCAATAAGTTTCAGCAATGTTCCTGCCAAAAATCCCATAAACGATCCGAAACCTGATTTTAAGGCAGCTCCCGAATCTTTTCCGGCAGTAAGTTCGCCAACTACAGCGCCAACAAAAGGGCCGATTATTATGCCAAAAGGAGGGAAGAAGAACATTCCTATTACCAAACCGATAATGCTGCCCCAAACGCCGCGTTTACTGCCTCCGAACTTTTTGGTTCCCCACGCAGGTATCAAATAATCGAGCGCATAAACTACAACGGTTATAATGGCCCAAATGATCAGAAATTTTGAAGAGAATTGGTAGCGTTCGGTAAAATGCAGCAGCAAAAGACCGATATAACTTAAAGGCGGTCCGGGAATAATGGGCAAAACGCAACCTAAAACTCCGCTGATAATAAAAATTGCTCCTAAAACGATTAATAGAATGTCCATATTTTATAATTAGTTACGGGCGTAAAAATAGTGTTATCATTTTTTCGGGTTGAATATTTTCGGTGAACAGGCGTTAATTATCGGCGTTTGCCAAACCACGGAATACTTGTAAAATACATGATCACGATTGAAAGCGCCATTACAAATGCACTAAGCAGCAAGAGGTTTGTACGCTCTAAAAGGTAGATGGAAGATTCGCGAATTTGTTGCCAGTAAGTTACGGATAGCAACACCATCGCGTTATTTATGGAGTGCCCGATAATTGCCACTAAAATATTATTGGTGCGCAACATTAACCAGCCAAGTAGCAGCCCAAGCAGAAAAGTAGCCGGCATTTGCCATGGATTCAGGTGAAACAACGAGAACAAAAGTGCTGACATAAATACGGCAACAAAACCATTGTAATTCTTTCGGAAACCATTAAAAATAAGACCTCTGAATATCAGCTCTTCAATAATTGGAGCTACAACTGCCACTTTCAGAAAAGCGCCCATAAAACCATAATCGCCTTCAAAAATACGGTCGAAAAGTTCCCAAAACCAGGGTGGGGCGGGCAACATTTTTTCTACCCAGATATTCACGTCTTCGAGAATGTTATGTGCACCCCAAAGAAATGTTACGACCGGAATAAATACCAGCGGATTAAAAAGTTTGAACGGGAAAATCTCCAAAACAGGTGCTTTGGCTTTTCTAATTCCGTAGTAAAGAATAAACACCACCGAACCAACGCCAAGCGCAATTTTCTTGATAGGATTATACAGGTATTCAGTGCCTTTATAATAATCGATAACCGCCAAGGGAAAATCAACTACGGTTTGAATAAAAATATAAAGAATTACAAGGTGAATGCCCTGTAAAATGGTTGGATAATATTTAACGCGGTACTCTTCCATACGGCTAATAAATATAGTACAATCCGAATAATTAATGTAGCTCTGAGAAAATATTTACAAACGATTTCGGGCAGGCAGCAGTCTTTTGCCGGTTTTAAACGTAAAATAACGCTGCATCAGGTAGCTGTAAACAATTACCATTATGGTAGTTATAATTTTCGACAGCGTGGCGTACAAGCCGCAATATTCTACAAAGAATTTCAGAAAAATGTAGTTCAGCAGAATTGATCCACTAACGGAAAGCAGGTAGCGAAACAATTGAATTCGTCCTTTAATTACTGAAGAAGAAAAAGTTACATATTTTGCCAGGAAGAACCCGGTTGCGAAAGTGATGGGGAAAACCATCATAAACGCTGCAATATGCGGGCTGATTGCTACAAAACCAAGGTCGACGATCTGCATTTTCAGAATAAAACGATAGAAAATAAAATACAGGATAATGTCTAAAGTTGTATTTGATCCGCCGGTGGCAGCATAACGAAAAATCTCGCGGGGAAGAAAATGCAGAAATGGAAAATAGAACCAGTCGATGAAATTCCTGATTGCGTTACCTGTTTTCTCTAAAATATCCTGCATATTTAATTTTCAAAATCGAGGAGCAAAGAAACAAAAAATACTTGGAGATTGGCGAATGACCAATTAAATTAAACGAAATGAATGAAGCCGCTTTACAATTTATCAGTTTAGCAATTTAACAGGTCTTCAATTTTTCGATTACAAATCAGGCCGTTGGCGTAACTGTTTTTTAGTTGATTGTTGTTTTTTCTTCTCCAGCCGTTTTAATTTCGACGAAATTGTGGGTTTTGTTTTTACTCGGCGTTTAACAGGAGTTAAAGCCTTTTCAATCAGGTCGATGAGTTTAACGAAGGCTTGCTGTTTGTTTTTTAACTGGCTGCGTTCGCTGCTTTCGAAAAGCACAATTACTCCATCTGAATTTATTCGATTCTTTAATTTAATGTCCAGCCTTTCTTTTTGAGATTCGGAAAAAACAGCGGTGTCATTCAGGTTAAAACGCAGCTCAATTTTCGTGTTTACCTTGTTCACATTCTGGCCGCCGGGGCCGCTACTGCGAATGGATGAAATTTTTAATTCGTTTAATATTTGGTCTTTTTGTGTTTCCGAAAGTCTCATCTTAATCCTGCTACTAAAAAAGTATCTGCAACAAAAGAACATGGATTTTTTCTATTATCAAACCATTCGATGAACTAAAACGAATCACAAATTATTACACCGACACATGAAGCCCTACTAGCGTAATCGGATAGATTGTAACCTTTACTGAGTTTAAAAGGTATAAATCACATAAAATACCGGACTCAGATTCATTGGCAGTTCAAATTATTAACCGGTTTCCCTCCAATACTTTTGAGAAAACTTTTCCCTCGCACTTGTTTTTTGTGTAAAACTAAACCTGGAGAAAGTGAAAAAAAACAAAAACTTTAAAATCGGTAATGGCTCTAAAATTGCTGTTATTGGCGGCGGCCCGGCCGGAAGTTTTTTTTCTTACTTCGCTCTCGATTTTGCCGAACAAAGAGGAATCAACATCCAGATAGATATTTATGAAGCAAAGAATTTTCATGTAGCCGGTCCGGCAGGCTGTAACCGTTGTGGCGGAATAGTTTCCGAATCATTGGTTCAGGCTTTATCCACCGATGGGATTGTGCTTCCATCGAATGTTATCCGGCGCGGAATTGAGTCGTATAAATTGCACATGGAGCAAGGTGCTACTTTGATTCAAACTCCACTAAAAGAGCAAAAAATCGCTTCCATGTTCAGGGGATTTGGACCGTTGGGAAGCGATAACATCGATTCAGTTAGTTTCGACAATTATTTATTGGAACTCTGCCAAAAGAAAGGAGTAAATACGATTTATGAAAAGGTTATTAGCCTTGAACGCAATGAATCGGGTGTTGATGTTCAAACAAAAACAAATTCAATAAGTTACGATCTTGTTATTGGCTCGGTGGGATTAAATCCCCGGTCATTTTCCATGTTTAAAAAAGTTACTCCGGCCTTTATTCCGCCTGTAACCACAAGAACTTATATCTGCGAATTTAAACTGGGGAACGAATTGATCAATCAATATTTTGGGAATTCGATGCACGTATTTCTTCTGAACCTGAAAAACATAAAATTTGGTGCACTAATTCCTAAAGGGCAATATGTTACACTGGTTTTATTGGGCAAGCAGATTACCGGAGAAATAGTTGACAGCTTTTTAAACAGCGAGGCTGTTCAACGATGTTTTCCCAAAGGACTGGATATCGACAAAATTACACCCTGCCAGTGTTTTCCGGGTATAAATATAAAAAACGCGCATTATGCTTATTCTGATCGGGTGGTGCTGATCGGCGACTCTGCATCATCAAAATTATACAAGAACGGAATTGGCGCAGCTTATATAACTGCCAAAGCGGCCGCGAAAACAGCGCTGTTCAAAGGGGTTTCGGAAGCTGATTTCAAAAAACATTATCAACCGGAGTGCAGTCGATTAAACAGAGACAATGCCATTGGCAAATTTATTTTTTGGGTTACCACGATCATTCAAAGATCTTCGGCGCTGAAAAATGGAATATTTCGGATGGTTGTAAACGAACAGGAGAAGGTAAACGACAAAAGAAGAATGAGTTCGGTTTTATGGGACACCTTTACCGGAAGTGCGCCGTACACCGATATTTTGAGGCGGGTATTGCATCCGGCAACAATAGTGTTATTACTGGCAAATACCGTGAATGGAATATTTCACCGACCTGAAAAAGGGATTGAAAAGTAATTCGTTTGGAGGGTGCTTGGTTATAGATACTCCGTATCGTTAACCATTTTTTCCAATCGCCACTCACTTAACTGTTTAACCCTATTTAAAACGTTTGATGTCACCCGGTTATGCACACTTTCCCAAATTTTATTTACCAGCTTGTTAGCCTCTTTTTCTTTTCCGTAAAAATTAAAACTAACGGCAAAAATTAACTGCGATTGGGCAATTTCTCCCATTTCTTCAATGGGTGAACGTACGTACATAACAAAAATGCCAATCGGATATCCACCGGTGCAATCGTATAATAAATAACGGGCGTTATCGAAATCAAAAGCGTCGGGAGTTCTTTTAATCCGGATTGAGTGCAGGTTGAACAAAGGAATCAGGTTCATCCCCAGAAAGCTCTTTTTAAAACCAAAAGGATACTTTTTTAGGCCAAACGGAAGAATCTCGATATTCTCAATATCATCATTAATACGTTCAACTTTGGCTACGTGATTAGGCCAGCAGGTTGAATCTCCGTTCCAGTTCAATAATTCATTAAATATGTAGCTAACCGGGGCATTCACGCCAATTTTATGAACGTTTAAAACAAAGTTTTTATTCACATCAATACCTACACGTTGCAGCACCCGTCGGTTATATTCTTTCCGGTTTTCTTCCGATTCGAATTTTATTAAAGTCGGCTTTTTGGGTTTATTAATCAGGAAGTTTTTGATGTCGGAAAATACATTTTTACTCCTCGATGGTGGATTTATATTGATCGGTGAAGATTCCTGATGATTGACCATTTAAAGTAAAAATGTTGAATTATTTCAAAAATATTTGAATCTAATAACAGCGCCATTTGCGACGATATTATTGGAATTTTAAAGTACAAAAATACCGGGTGAAAAACAATGAAGTGATGAGATAATCTGAATTACTTAATCATTTACTATTAGCCGTTTTTGCTGATATTCAGCAGTTGAGCAGCATCGTCGACAATAATATTTTTACCATTAAGCGTAATAATATTTTCCTTCTCAAACTCTTTCAGAAACTTAATGGCACTTTCTGCCGAAATAGATGCAAAATCAGCAATGTCCTGGCGGGTAAGAAACTCAAATATATTTTGCTTCAAAAACTCTTCCTGGCCCAGATAAAGCAGGGCAGAAGCCAGTTTTCCGCGCATTTGTTTGTACGAAATATTTTTGATCACCTCGAACAAATGTCGTTCGTTCTGATAATTCTGCGAAGTAATTTTTAATGCAAACTCAGGGTTGTCCAGCAGGATCTTTTTCAGGCTTTCCTTTTCGATCATACAAATCTGCGTGTTCGAGATCGCCTGTGCAGAATAAGTGTGAACCGGCTCGCCAAACACCGACGAAAACGCCAGAAATTCGCCTTCGGAAGCCACGCTGATACTCATATTTTTATCAATACCGGTTTGCAGATATACTTTTACCAGCCCCTCAACAACGTACATTACATAAGGCGCAAAGGCGCCCTGTTTAAAAATCGTTTCGCCTTTTAGATACTGAACGCGGGTTTTGTATGCATTCAGGTTGTCTAAGTTTTTTATGTTGTCGGTTAAATCCAATTCTGAATCTGATATTTCTCCAAATTTACATAAGAATTACGATTAACCAAGCTATACCAATTGTATTTCAAATTGAGCATTGGCGAAACTTTGAGACATCTATAGGTACTTAAACTATCAAACGACAGGAATGAAACTGTCAAAATTCAGTTTATGAGCCGACAGACTTCAGTGTCATTTTCTCGGATGGTATTTCCTCGTCATTTATCTTTGTCGTGTTGATTTTTCATAATGATATTGAATTTAAGAATGATTGAATAGAGGGGAGATAAAACAGAGTTGCACTACTATTTAGGCACTCTGTTTTTTACCGGACAAAAGAATCCTAAAGAGATGAAAAAAGTAGCCATACCTATAGCGAACAAAAAAATTAGCGAGTACCTGTGCGGATGTTCGCACTTCGCATTTTATGATATGGAATCAAAAAACACAACTATTTCAGAAAGCGACTCGATCGACTTCTCGAATGCAGAAGAAGTTCGGTTGTGGATTAGAAAAAATGGCATAACCGACATTATTCTTCACCGCATAAAGAAAGAATTGATTGGAATTTTCACCTCAGAGAAAATGAATTTGTTTGTTGGTGTTCCTATGGTTTCGGCCGAGCAAATTATTGAGGCCTATAGTTGTGGAAAATTAGAATCGGATAAAAATATTATAACAGAAATAACAAATTAAAACGAATACGATGAAACTATTAAGAACAGGATTACCCGAAATAGAATCGGCAGCAGAATTGGAAAAAGTACTGGCAGAAAACGAGAATGTAATGGTATGTTGTGGCCGCATGGGCCCAATGTGTTTCCCGGTATACAACGTTATGGAACGCCTGGAGAAAGAGCGTAGCAACGTAAAATTTATGGTTATGGCTTTTGATAATCCGGAGGCTGCGCTAATTCGTAATGCGCCTGAGTGCAGTGGTTTTATGGGACTTCCGTTTACCATGTATTACAAAAACGGGAAAGTGGCCAAAGCGACTACAAGTATTCAAACACAAGATCAGGTTACAGCCATTCTCGACGAGCAGTTCGGTAACTAAAAAACGATTCAATTATGGCAAAACAAGAAGTAAAAGTTAGTTGGAAAGATAAAATGGCTTTTGAGGCCGAGGTAGACGGACACAAAATAATGCTCGATGCTGCCGAAGCAGTTGGTGGCGAAGATCAGGGACCACGCCCGAAACCGCTTATGCTTACTGCACTTGCCGGATGCACGGGAATGGACGTAGTATCTATTCTGAAAAAAATGCGTGTTGAGTTCGAAGATTTCGATGTAACTGTTGAAGGAGACTTGACCGACGAGCATCCGAAACAGTATTATAAAATGAATGTTATCTATACCTTTAAAGGTAAAGATCTTCCTTTGGAGAAACTAAAAAAAGCAGTTAGTTTGTCGGAAGAAAGATATTGTGGAGTAAGTGCGCTTTACCGAAAAGCGATTGAAGTTACTTCTGAAATTAAAATTATAGATTAAAGTTATGTCGACTACATTAATTGTAATTGCTGTTGTTTTGGCCGCTTTGGTGGCGCTAATTGCAGTAAATTATTTTCGAATGAAGAATGCCAAACCGGTGGCAAACAGCAAACGAATTAAAGTGCTGAATAATAAAAACTTTAAAGCGGCAACAAAACGCGGAGTTGTGTTGCTCGATTTTTGGGCTCCCTGGTGCGGACCATGCAAAATTATTGCACCTACATTAAACGAAATTGCCGACAGCCAAACCGATTTTATGGTGGCAAAAGTTAATGTAGACCACAACCAGCAGCTGGCACAAAAATTTAAGGTGCGCAATATTCCAACCATGCTGATTTTAAAAGACGGAAAAGAAGCCGGACGTATTGTTGGTGTAAAAACCAAACGTACCATTATGAAAGAGGTTGATGCTGTAATGGCAGGATAATTAGAAAATAAAAAACCACATATACAGAAAGCTGCTTAGCATTATTTGATAAGTGGCTTTCACTTTTTTAGCGCCTTGCTCATGTTTGGTTCAGAAAAGCTGATGATGGCTAGGCAATTTTGCCCGCATTTTCAAACCTTTTAATAGCTGAAATTAAGACAATTATTTGCTTTTATCTTCTGCAGATGCACTATTTTTGCAGCACAATTTAGAACACAAAACAAATCACAGATAGAGTCGCTTTCTCGACTAATTTACAAGCCTGAAATTTTTCAGGCTTTTTTTATGCCCAAATATTTCCTGTAACACATACTATCACTTTATTCAACATATTTTTTTTGTAACTGCTTTTTGATGTGTTTGCCGCATGAAAAAGATATTTATATTGCAGCGCTTAACTAAACCAATAAAATTTCAATTTGAGGCTACAAAAAAGCCTTATAATTAGTATTTTAGAAAAATGGATACAGAAAAAATAATTATTGGTAGTGAAGAGTGGTGCGGTTTGCCGCAATTAAATATTCCGGGAGTAAAAGCCCGGATCGATTCGGGGGCAAAAACTTCAGCACTGCATGCAGTAAATATTAGTCAGTTTAAAAAAAATGGTCAGCCGTGGATCAGTTTTGATGTGCATCCGCTGCAAAAAGATGGAAAAACAACCATTCATTGCGAGGCGCCATTGTTAGACAAACGAAAAGTAAAAAGCTCGAGTGGCAATAGCGAAGTCCGCTTCGTAATAAAAACGGTATTGTCGATCGCAGGTGAAGCGTGGGAAATTGAGGTTACGCTTACCAACCGCGACTCGATGGGTTACCGAATGCTGCTGGGGCGGCAAGCCATGTCGGGTAAAATACTGGTCGATCCGGAAGAATCGTTCCATTTGGGTGAGCTTTCCAAAGAGCGAATTGCATCGTTTTACTTTACAAATATTACACGCCCCACAGGCTTAAAAATAGGATTGCTGGCCAGTAATCCGGATTTGTACAGTAACACGCGAATTATGGAAGCCGGGCAGGAACATGGCCACGAAATGGAGTTTCTGAACCTTAAAGATTGTTACATAAAACTGGATGGTAAAAATCCGGAAATGCATTACCGTGGCGGACGGGTTTTAAATGAGTTTGATGCTATTATTCCGCGAATCAGACCAAGTGCCACTTTTTACGGTTGCGCACTTACGAGGCATTTCGAAGCAATGGGCGTTTATACACTCAATTCTGCATCGGCAATTACCCAATCGCGCGATAAATTGTATGCTTTGCAGCTACTCATTAATAATGGATTGCCAATTCCTACAACCGGCTTTGCCAATTCTCCGCTCGATACCAACGAATTGATACAAATGGTTGGCGGTGCGCCGCTAATCGTAAAACTGTTGGAAGGTACACAGGGGAAAGGAGTTGTTTTGGCCGAAACCAAAAAGGCTGCTGAGAGTTTGATTAACGCCTTTAAAAGCCTTCGTGCAAATATTCTGGTGCAAGAGTTTGTAAAAGAGGCCGATGGTAAAGATATCCGTTGTTTTGTGGTAAACGGGAAAGTGGTGGCAAGTATTATGCGGACTGCAGCCCCGGGCGAATTTCGTGCAAATATTCACATGGGAGGAACAGCATCGATTACCAAAATTACTGCTGAAGAACGCCGTATAGCAATTCTTGCTGCAAAAACCTTAAACCTGAAAGTTGCTGGTGTAGATATTATCCGTGGTAAAAACGGACCGCTGTTGCTGGAAGTAAATTCGTCGCCGGGCCTTGAAGGAGTAGAAGGCGCTTCGAATAAAGATATTGCCGGCAAAATGATAGAAGCTGTTGAGCGGGACTTAAAATACCATAAGAGAGCTATTTAAGCCGCTTTCGTTGGAAAAAAATGGCAGGATAGAAAATCTATCCTGCCATTTTTTGTATAAAATTTTGCGATCGAACCGGTTTTAGTTAAACCAGCCGTCGATCATTGTTTTGTTCGCATCGTAATATTGTTGCGCACCAGCTTCTTCACCAGCGTCCGAAATTTTACCCATCAGATCGTAAAGCTGAGCTTCTTCAAGGTTAAAGTTTTTAAAGAAAGTACCTGCTTTTGGCATATCTTCGGCAAAACCTCTGCGCGAAATAATTGCACAAACATCTTTTGGGTAAACACCTTTTGGATCGTCCAAATATTTCAAATCGTTTTTAGCCCACTTAAAGTGTGGTTTCCATCCGGTAACAACAATCCACTCGTCGTTTTTAATGGCTTTCTCAAGGCTGGCAACCATTGCCGGACCACTCGATGTAATTTGCTCGAAATCCAGACCATACGCTTCAATGGCTTTTTCAGTGTTGGCATGAATACCAGCACCACTACCAATTCCGATAATCTCGCCATCGAATTTGTCTTTGTTGGCGTTCATTTCCTCAATAGAGTTAATGGTTACATACGAAGGAACTACTAAACCTGTTGTACCGCCACTAAATGATTCACCCAATTTTACCAGTTTATCGCCATAATCGGCCCAGTAATCTTTGTGTGTATTCGGCAACCACGCATCCATAAAAACGTCACCTTTTGAATTGTCTTTTGATAATTCGCCGTAGATCAGTCCAGGTTCCAGATTGGTTAATTCCACCTCAAAACCATTGGCTTCAAGTGCCACCTTCGCCAGGTGAGTAAAAGCAATTCCTTCAGCCCAGTTGGGGTAAAGAATACTTACTTCCTTTTTTTGTTCGTCACTCGATTTTTTCGATCCGCTGTTTGAGCACGAAGTAATTGCAAACAATAGTGTTGCAGCAACAAACAGAGTTCCTAATTTTTTTACGTTCAGCATAATATAATTTTTTAAGATTTATAATTTATTTTTTTGCAACAGCCTGCGTAATACGGTCGAGAATAATGGCCAGCACCACAATACCAAGTCCCGATTCGAAACCTTTGGCAATGTCGTTTTGCTGAATTCCCTGGTAAACAATGCTACCCAAACCTTTTGCACCTACCATCGATGCAATTACAACCATCGACAGGGCAAGCAGAATTACCTGGTTTACACCGGCCAGAATAGTTGTTTTTGCCAGTGGCAATTGAATTTTAAACAGAATTTGTTTGTCGGTGGCTCCGAAAGCATGACCGGCCTCAATAACATCTTCAGGCACATTTCGTATTCCCAGACTTGTTAAACGCACCGCCGGCGGCAACGAGAAAATTACCGTTGCGATAACTCCCGGCGTATTTCCAACGCTAAAGAAGAAAATGGCAGGAATAAGATAAACGAATGCCGGCATGGTTTGCATAAAGTCGAGAACTGGCCGGATAATGGCATTGGCCATGTTACTGCGTGCCGCCCAAATTCCCAGAGGAATACCAAGCAACAAAGCAATAAGCGTGGCAACAATTACCAGTGTTGTTGTTTGAATGGCTTCTTTCCAGTAGCCCATTGCCCAAATCAGCAACAAACCAAGAACAACAAACAGTGCCAGGCTTGCGCCTTTTTTGAAACCTTCTTTTTTAAAGGCCAATTTACCGGCGTTTGCATAGTAAGCACCAAAAGTTACAAGGGCAATAATTACAATGAAAGGAATGGCCAGAAACGTGTCGTTTAAGAAATCTACCGTCCATGAAATTACATCATCGATAGCTCCCCAAAGACCTGAAAGGCTTTCTTCCAGTACGTTAATTCCCTGTTCAATATATTTTCCGAGGTCTATTAATTTATCCATACTATAATTCGTTAGCTTGTTCTTTCAATTTTATCACTTCTTTTTTCTCGAAGCGGGTAGCCTCAATAATCAGCGAGGTTTGTGTAACCAGGCCGAGGAATTTCCCTGTTTCTTCTTCAATTACCGCCAGCGGGTGCCTGATTCCGGTAATCAGTGGTAGCATTTCTTCAACTGTGTAGTGTTTGTAAACACTTGGTACGTTTGTGTTTATTACCTTTTCAATCGACTTGGCCTGTTCTTTTTCAAGCTCCAAAACATCCTGTAGCCAAACATGACCAAGGAATCTTTTGTGCTCATCAACAACCGGCAACTGATCGACAGCGATAGAACGCATTTTTCGAACAGCACCTTTCGGTCCGTCTTTGTGAACTTCAAGAGCAGTATGCTTTTTAAACATTAAAGTCTCGGCAGTAATAATCGTTTTCCGGTCTACTTTCTCAACAAAGGCCTCAACATATTCGCTGGCCGGGTTGGTAAGAATATCCTCGGCAGTACCAATTTGCTCCACCACACCATCTTTCATAATGGCAATGCGGTCGCCAATTTTAATGGCCTCGTCGAGGTCGTGCGTAATAAACACAATTGTTTTGTGCAGTTTATCCTGAATTTCAAGCAGCTCGTCCTGCATATCTGATTTAATCAGCGGGTCGAGTGCCGAGAATGCTTCGTCCATTAGCAGCACTTCCGGATCGTTTGCAAGTGCACGGGCCAAACCAACGCGCTGCTGCATACCGCCTGATAATTCGGCCGGATATTGCGCTTCGTATCCTCTTAATCCAACGGTTTCCAGTGCTTTTTTCGCTCTTTCGTCGCGTGCTTCTTTTTCTTCGCCACGAAGTTCGAGACCAAAACCTGCATTCTCCAGAATAGTACGGTGGGGAAGAAGTCCAAATTTTTGGAAAACCATACTCATTTCCGTTCTTCGCGTTTCCAGTAATTCTTTATTGGTATCGCGGGTTATGTCGTGATCATCGAAAATTACTTTCCCTGCCGTAGGCTCGTTCAAGCGGTTTAAGCAGCGAATTAAAGTCGATTTTCCACTACCCGAAAGTCCCATGATCACAAAAACTTCCCCTTCTTTTATTTCGAAACTTGCACGATTTACACCCACGGTGCACTTCGTCTTTTTCAGGATCTCTTCCTTCGAAACACCTTGTTCCAATAACTTCAGTGCCTCTTGTTTGCGTTTGCCGAAGATCAGTGTCAGGTCTTCAACCTTAATTTTTGTTTTTCTATTATCCGACATGATCAAATCAATTAAAAATAGTAACCAATGTTAATGTTGAAACGGGTTTCCCACTCGGCATCAGGTGTTCCGGCTGCCAGACCATTTGTCCATGCCGGCCCGATCCACGGGTGATCTTTTCCCTGCGCCAAATCAACGTATGTGTAAACGTTTCCGGCAGTTACCAAAACTCCCGTAATATTCATAAAACTGTCTTCGTACGAATCATTGGCCTTATCCATGTACCCAAAATCGTTGTAAAACTGCAGGTTCGAAATTGGTCCCCATTCAACCGGAACAGAGTAAGCAGGCCCAATGGTGTACGTTGTAGCTTCCGAAGCCACTAAATATGGTGCTCCGTAGGCGGTCATTGCCAAACCTTCGCTATCCTGATCGGCAGGATTTTCCGGGTTCATTTTATATTTCGTAGCCTGAACTTTCAAATTGAAGTTTCCGGCATTTAACTCGTAATGCGCTGCAATTGCATAACTGTCTCCGGTTTTCTCGGTGTCGAGGTTGTAAAGGCCGCCGTACTGCGCAGAAACTCCCAGCATATGATTGGTGTTACCCGACGCAAATTTTCTCGCCACCTTCAGGTTTACCTGGTTTACTTCTTTATTTCGGTACAAACCATCGGCCGACGAACTAACATCGTACGAGTAGCGACTGTCTGAAACATCGGAACCACTTCCAAAACGAAGCTCTTCGGCATTTTTAAAGAATGCGATGGCATACATCCAGTTCTCGTCGTTGTGGGTGTATTTTATCCCCATGTCGTGATCGTCCTCTAAACCAACGTAGTAGTTAATACCAAAAAACCAGTTGTGCGAGTTGTACTGAGTAATCCCGAAAGGCACCTGCGTTAAACCAATCTGAAGGTTATTTTCGGGGGTAAAATCGTACCCAACCCAACCTTGTTTTAGCATACCACCGCCAAAACCTTCGGAATACATCCGGTATTCAGCATTCAGTTTTACGCCTTTGTATTTGGCTTTTGCATTCACTCTGAAAACATCGTAGCCAAAATCGCCACCTCGGTTTTTCTGACCTTCTTTCCACGATGAAAGATTGTAATTAAAACGAAGGGCACCACCAATTGTAACCTCAGGTTTTTCCTGTGCAAACAAATTTGTGGCAAACAATAAAATAATGAAAAATAATGAACTAAATTTTCGTAACATATAAATTAGTTTAGTGAAAAAATCGGTAAAACAGGGAAGGGGGAAGAGAGAAATTAGAGTAGTGTTACAGGAGGGACAAACCTGTCGGATCGCATCTCATAGGCCATTTTGATAGCCATAAATGCCCGCTGATTATTTTGTTTGTATGTTTTTATACGTCTTCTAATCATGCGCCGCAAAAATAGAACTATCAATCGTAATAGCCTGTCCTTTATTGCCCTCCACTTGTTAATATAATGTATTGTTAACATCATTTCTGTACGAACATTTTCCAAATCGGAAGAAAATTATGCTACAATACAAAAGTGCTATTGCCTGGTAATAAGCTATTCAAACTTCAGTAATAATGACTGTTTTGGTCGCTCATCAATGGGAACGAACTGCTTTAATTCCTATAATCAGTTATTACCAGACTCAATTAAGTTTCTACAGAAAGCAACAGCCAACGAAGCTTATTGTTTTATTCCCGTTTTTCCGACAATAGATTAATATTTATTGAAAAATGAATGCTAAGTTGAACATTTTCCCTGCGTTTGGTTTATTATCGTTAAATCGAATAAAACGACAGAGGAAATTAAACGATGTGGACGGCTGTCGATCTATTTTAAAGAACACGCATGACAACAAGAATGGAGAACGAAAAAGCAAATGCGCCAATAAGTAAACAAAACCGCATTGAATACCTTGACTTGATCAGGGGGATTTCAATTTTTGGGATTTTGATTGTAAATCTTCGGTGGTTCTCACTTTATACACCCGGTTTTAACGGTATTTTTACTTTCCCCGAAATTGATCATGTAGTGCGCACGCTGCAGTACATTTTTATTGAAGGAAAATTTTATTCGATGTTCAGCCTGCTTTTCGGCTGGGGGATTGCCATTCAGATCGAACGCTCGCGAAAAGACGATGCGTCAACGGCTGCGTTTATCCGACGCCGACTTTGGTTTATGCTGCTTCTGGGCGGAATACACTTGTTTTTTATCTGGGAAGGCGACATTGTATTCATGTACGGACTGGCCGGATTTATACTGGTGGCACTGCGCAATTATTCGAACCGAACATTACTGACTACCGGTATTCTCTTGCTTCTGTCGCCAATTGTACTTTATTTCCTAAAAATGCAATTCTTGTGGCTCAACTGGCCGTCGGATATTTTATACGAGGCCGGCGAAAAGGTTTATCAAATGCAGGGATTAATCGATCAGGATACCAGCAGAACCCCGGTTTTAAGCGAAACGAAAAATATTTTTTCCATAATCGGAATTACATGGGCCGATGCACCTTATCGGTTTGCATACCTGTTTTTTGTAAGTCGTATTCCAAAAGTACTGGGAGCCATGTTAATTGGTTTTGTAATTGCCCGAACCGACTTTTATACAAAAGCGATGCAGCATAAAAAGAAACTGTTGTGGATTTTTGTTGTCGGTACACTGGTTTTTGTTCCGCTAAACGTTGTGCTTTTTCTGTTTGTAAAAAACGAAGAAGCCTTTTACGCGTTACAGTCGGAAGGTTTATATTATACCATTGTATATTCGTTTACCGTATTTCCGCTGGCCATTGTTTACATGATCGGGCTGGCTTTAGCGTTCGAAAAACCATGGATACATAAACTATTTAAACCGGTGCTTCCGGTCGGACGGACAGCTTTTAGTAATTACGTTGGGCAAAGTCTTATTGGTATTATTCTGTTTTATGGAATTGGTTTTGGCTGGGCCGAACAATTTGGTCCGCTGGCCTGGACAATATTGGCAGTAGTTATTTTTACCGGGCAGGTAATTGTCAGCTCCATATGGTTGAAATACTTTCGTTTTGGTCCACTGGAATGGATTTGGCGTAGTTTTACTTATGCCAAAATACAACCGCTGCGTGTTGTGGCAAAGAAGTAATTTAACAGGAGTAAATTAATCGTTGGAGTAAGTGATGTTATAAATTGTACCCGATGCATCGTCAGAAACAAGGATTGAACCATTGGGCATTTGAATCACATCCACAGGCCGTCCCCATGGACTTCCGTTTTGCATCCAACCATCGGCAAACGTTTCGTACGATGTCGCCGAATTACCATCCAACTCTACACGTGTAAGTCGATAACCAATAGGTTTTGAACGATTCCAGGAACCATGTTCCGCAATTAAAATACTATTTCTGTATTCATCTGGAAACATATCGCCGGTGTAAAAAAGCATGCCTAGTGCCGCCACATGTGGCCCCAAATCCTGTACCGGAAGGTTAAACTCGTCGCAGTTACGCTGGTCGCCAAATTCAGGATCTGAAATTCCTGAACCATGACAAAATGGATAACCAAAGTGCATGCCGGCCTCCGGAGCTCGGTTTAGCTCGTCGGGCGGCAGATCATCACCCATCCAATCGCGGCCATTATCGGTGAACCATAGTGTCCCGTCCTCAGGGTGCCAGTCGAAACCAACGGTATTTCGGATTCCGTGAGCGAAAATTTCATGATTGCTGCCATCGGGATTCATACGCGTAATTGATGCGTATATTTCATCGTCAGAAAGGCAAATATTACACGGTGCGCCAACGGGCACGTACAGTTTGCCATCGGGGCCAAAAGCGATGTATTTCCAGCCATGATGACCATCTGTAGGGAAATTGTCGCTAACAAGAACCGGATCAGGCGGCGAATTGAGATGATCTTCAATATTTTCGAATTTCCATATTTTACTGATTTCGGCTACATAAAGATCGCCATTCAAAAAAGCCACTCCATTGGGCTGATTCAAATTATTGGCAATTACAATTACCTGGTCGGCCTGGTAATCCTGATCTTTATCTATTATCGCATAAACATTTCCGGCAGTTCTTGACCCAACAAACAGCGTTCCTTTATCGCCCAATACCATCGATCGGGCATTGTCCACATCGTCGGCATAAACATGAATTTTAAAACCATCGGGTAAATTGATTTCCGGTACGGTTTCATAATCGGGCAATGCTGTTTCTGTTTTGTCGGATGAAGTACACGCCAATGTTGCGATAAAAATAAAAAGGAGTAGGGCTAAATCTTTCAAATGTTTCATAGTGCGAAATCGTTGTTTATTAATATAAACAGGAAAAGCATAACGATGTTTGTTTTGCCTTTTTTGAGCGTCTAAAATCACATCCTGCAACATAATTAATGGTGATGCTTCATAATTTATATCTCCTCACGAAACTTCATATGGTTTGACGCATAAATTATTGGTGCTGCGTCGGCGTTTGTCGGACCTTTACATCAACAAAAATTAACAACATATTATTAAAAACTGTAAATCATGAAAACAAAAAAGAAAAACGAAAACAAAGCTAGCTGGTTTACCGGAGGAACAACGATGATTGGATTGGGAGTAGGATTTATCTTATTAAAATATTCTGTGATGTATTTTCTGGCAGCACTATTAATAGGAATAGCTGTTGGTTTGGTGGTTACGCCATTTTTACCTGTAAATAAAAGTGCAAAATAATCATGAAAACACGAATTGAAATAACAGGAATAGCGATCATCTTTTTTGTTCTGGCCGCTGCCAGCTGTAACAGCACGAGCAGAAACTACAACTACAAAGTTCCGGAGCAAATAAAAGATGGGCTACAAGTTGAATCGCTGGGAATATCAGGCATTGATTCAACTCTGATAATTGATGCGGCAGAACGCATTGAGAAGGGGAAATACGGAGAAATACATTCGATGCTGATTTACAAAGATGATAAGTTGGTTTTTGAGGATTATTTCGAGGGACATAAATACCAGTGGGATGCACCGGGGCATAAAGGTGATTATATTACCTGGGATGCAACTACGCCGCATGTTCTACAATCGGCCAGCAAAAGTTTTGTGTCGATATGTTTTGGAATTGCCATTGAAAAGGGATTTATCGAAAGTGTTGATCAGTCGATTTTCGATTACCTGCCAAATTACCAAAACTATAATGCTGACAATAAAAACTATGTAACGATAAAAACCCTGCTAACTATGACATCGGGCTTTCAATGGGATGAATGGAGCGTTGCATTAAGCAGTACGCAAAACGATGCCATCGGTATTTATTTTTCCGAAAAAGATCCCGTTGAATTTGTACTGGAGAGACCTTTAATTGCTGTTCCCGGAACATATTTTACCTACTCGGGTGGCGACATGCAAATTCTGGGTGAAATTCTAAAGAATGCAACGGGAATGAATATTGACGAATTTTCGGAGAAGTATTTATTTGAGCCACTCGGAATTGAATCGAATGATTGGTGGTTAAAATTTGGAAACGGCGCAATCAGTACCGGCGGAGGTTTAAAACTCACTCCGCGCGACATGCTAAAAGTTGGCGTACTGTTTTTAAACGATGGCGTTTGGAACGGTCAGCAGATTATTTCAAAAGAGTGGGTAGAAAAATGTGGTCATCCATTTGGGCCGAATTATGGCATTAAAATCCCGGGAGAAGATTTGGGAACTGTTGGATACGGTTACACCTGGTGGACTAAACAGTACGAAGAATATGGCCGTATGTACTGTGCTCTTGGCTGGGGCGGACAGAAAATTATGGTTTTCCCGGATTTAAATGCGGTGGTTGTGTTTACCGGTGCTAACTTCAAATCGAAAGTAAAGCAAAACCGAATTCTTGAAAATTTCGTTTTACCTGCGCTTCAATGAGGATTTGAATAATCAGAAAACAAATAGCTCAAGACTTGTACTTTTCTTCTATCAGAATCTTTTATAACTTTGGTAGTAAAGTATAGACCGAACCTGAGAAATCAGGTTTTCGGCATTTTAAACTAACTAATACTAATATCTGAGTAATGAAAAGTAAAAGTCATTCATCGCGACGATCGTTTATTAAAAATACGGTCCTCGGAACAGCCCTCGTTTCCACCACTCCAACAGTTTTAGCCAATTCCTACAGCCAGCGGGTCATGCTGAAATCAAGAGAATTTGAACCGGTTCAGTTTTCGGCCAACGACCAGGTTCAATTGGCATTGATAGGAGCTGGAATACAAGGAATTTACGATACAACTTCGGCGCTTCGTGTTCCCGGCGTAAAATTGGTAGCTGCCTGCGATTTATATACAGGTCGTTTGCAGCGTGCGAAAGAGTTATGGGGCGATCATATTTTCGTAACCCGCGATTATCGCGAAATTCTTGATCGTGACGACGTTGATGCCGTCATCATTGCAACTCCCGATCACTGGCACATAAAAATCAGTACCGAGGCCTTAAAAGCCGGAAAGGCCGTTTATTGCGAGAAACCGATGGTGCAAAACTTCGACGAAGGTCATCCGCTGATTCAGGCCTGGAAAGATTCGGGAAAGGTGATGCAAATTGGAAGTCAGGGCATGTCGTCGCTGGGTAACGAAAAAGCAAAGCAGTTGTACGAAGATGGTGCGATTGGCGAAATTGTAATGCTCGACATGTTTAACGACCGTTATTCGGCTGAAGGTGCCTGGCAATATCCAATTCCGCCTGATGCCAATCCTGATACTGTTGATTATGACACATTCTTAGGACGCGCGCCTAAAGTTCCTTTTGAACTCAAGCGTTTTTTCCGCTGGCGAAATTACAAGGATTACGGAACCGGAGTTGCCGGCGACTTATTTGTACACGCATTTTCCACTTTGCACTATGTAATCAGCTCAAATGGTCCGAACAGGGCTCAGGCAACCGGCGGTTTGCGCTACTGGGACGACGGACGTGACGTTCCTGATGTATCCATTACACTTTATGATTTCCCGCAAACGAATACACATGCTGCTTTTAATGCCGCTTTCCGTGTAAATTTTATTGCCGGAAATGGTGGTGGCGGCGGTTTTCGCCTTGTAGGAACTGAAGGCGAAATGGAAATCGGATCAAACAGTGTAAAACTCATTCGTTCGAAACTGAACATGAAACCGCAGAGTTATTCGTTGATCGCGTACACCGAAGAGATGCAAAAGAAAATAAAGGAAGAGTACGACATGAAATACCTCAACGAAAGAAAAGCGGATCTGAATCTTGGCGAGACCACTTACGAAGCTCCACGCGATTACAAAGGTGCTCATTACGATCACTTCTATAATTTCTTCCAGGGTGTTCGCGGACAGAAGGAAATCGTTGAGGACCCGGTTTTCGGATTGCGTGCTGCCGGCGCAGCTTTGCTGGCTAACGAAAGTTATTACAATGCTAAACCGGTACTTTGGAATCCGGATACTATGAAGTTGGGATAAAGTCTTTATTAATTTCCGATTAAAAAAGTGCATTTCGTTGATGAGATGCACTTTTTGTTTTGATATAAGGTGATATCTAGTTTTAGTGTTGAATTACGACTTTCCCATTTTGAACAGTGCCAGCTAAAACCAACTTGTAACAATAAATACCATTTCTTAATGATTCTGTTGAAACTTGATTACAATCATATAGGTTTTGAACAAGCACTACCTTCCCATTTATATCAAATAGATAGAAGACGGCCCGTTCTCCTGATGAAAAATTATTGATATTGAGCGAATTGGAGGCTGGATTTGGGAAGATGTGGATTTGATTTATAGGTAAATCAGAAGTGGTTCCTGTAACTGTATGATTGGAGTAAAAATATGAGGTTTGATATGTAATATCGGAATTATAATCCTTGTGTATCTTTTGAACTAATTGATTATTGAACAAACGACTATCAATCTTTAGTTCATGTGGTAATATAAGCTCATTATACTCGTACGATAAATTGTACCACCATTCGTATTCTTCATAAAGATGCCAGGTACTTGTTGCATCACTTTTACCATAAGCTTTTTTCAAAACCTCATTGCTATTTGAGTCGTATTTATGTTCAACCTTGCTATAACCAGCCCAGTTATTAGTGGAGTTACTCCAATAAGATATAGCTTCAAGGATAATATTTCCGCCTGAATCATATGAGTATTCTGATTTATTTTGAAAATTCCACTTATCCAGTGAAGCATCCCATCCATACTGCTCATTTAATATTACATTTTGAAAAGAGTCGTAAGTAAATTTGTTTTGCATATCATAAATCCATTTTTTGTTTTGCTCATCCCAGAAATAATGAATATTAAATGTGGAATTTCCAATTGAATCATATTCAATAATAGATTTGTCTAGACCAATCCATTTATCGTTTTGGTTATCCCACCAGTAATGCATCATTGATGTTTTATTGCCAGTAGAATCATACGTGAAATCATATTTTTGAAAAAAGCCCCAACCGTTCGAAAGCCAGGCATATTCTATTTGAGAATCCTCATTTCCAGACTTATCATATTTGTATTCAATTTTGCATAACTCATGCCAATCAGTTCTATTTCCAAAAATATGATCAGATACCGTCCGCCACAAGTAAGACTCTGTCATTGAGATTCTTCCAATTGAGTCATAAGTGATTTGAGCCATCAAATTTCGATGCCATTCATTTGTTGCATCATCCCATGTATACCTAATTCTAGCCGTATCTTTTTCGTTTGAATCATAAAGAAATTCTGTTTTTAAACGATCCTCGTTCTGATACTGAACTGTAATTTCTATTATACTATCCAGTCCTTGTTTATCTATTTGTAATGACTTTATTTCAATACTATTATTTAACAAAAATATGCTGCTTTTTTGAGCTAGAATGTTTATTGAAATAATGCATAAAAAAAAGGTAATGATTATTCTAGTATGCTGGAGTTCTATTTTCATTTGATTTTTTCGGTTCTTTTGCGAAATATAGTTAACACACTTTTACTGTGCCTGTTAATTCAAATTTGGTTTTACAAATAAATTTTTACGAGCAAGACAGTATAAAGTTATATTTCTTCTTGTATTTGTGCGTGTAGAGCTTTAATTCTAAATCTTGCTCTTTATGCTATTAAGTCAAATGAGAAAAGTTTGAATCTCAAAGTTTTTGGAATCCAACATTCAATTGAAACGTTTGATTAGAGAGGGTTTATTTTGTATCGTTACTTTCCGATACAGAAGATTTAAATCACTTATAACTAAAGCATTAAAGAGTTTTGTGTACAAATACGAATCAAACAAAGCGCTTAACTGATTGACTGACAGGTGGTTGCTAATTTCTCCTTTGATTTCTGCAAGGTATTACATTTTTTTAAGTATCCTACAGTAGAATTAATTTTCAAAAATTGAACTATTTAATCTTGACTCTTTTATAATCTGCCTTTAACAATCCTTAATATTAGCTGCCCTGGCATAGGTGTTACTTTGGTAGAAAAATGTTAACATGGATGCAAATTCATTGCTTGATAACATATTGATTTTATGGAACAAATGATGTAAATTGATTAAAATTGTCAACTAATCTTCATGAACAGATTATTCAAATCGTATAAAATTTGGGGATTCATTTTAATAACCTTTTCATTCACTTTCATTTTTTGGTTTTTAATAATGATTCCTATTATTCCTAAGGATATTAAATTTGGGTTATTCTTATTAGGGGGCTGTGGTCCTTTGGTGGCAGGTTACCTGATGCAAATAATAAATTCTAATGCCAAACTAAACATTGGTCTTAACAGGATTTTTTTAATTGTAGCCACTGTTTCCACAATAGTCATAATTTTTCGATTATACTTGATAAAATTCGGGATGCCTGATACAGGAGGATTTTTTCCAACTTTGAATGAAATAAGTGCAGTAGGCTATTTCATTATTATCCTTAGTGTATTAATTCTCAGCATCAATGCAGGAAATGCGGTAAATCAGAACATTAAAGAGAATTATATACAATCATTTCTCTTCAATAGAAGATTACTCAATTGGTATCTTATCGCCTTTTTTGTATTTCCAATCATTTTTATAATTAGCTACTTTATTGGTAAACTTATTAATGCTCCAACAACTGACTACATTATCAAATCACCACCCTCACACATGCTTATTGGAGTATTAGCTGTATTTTACTTTTTTGGAGGTAATGAAGAATTTGGATTTCGAGGATATTTACAAAAGGAGTTGCAGAAAAAGATTAGTCCTCTGGTTACAGCGTTGATAATTTCAATTCTTTGGACTTTCTGGCATTTACCCCTTTATTACAATGGAATTTATTCAACAAATGGGATTAGCCTCATTCTTCCAAGACTGATTTTTACATTACCAATGAGTGTTATTTTTGTATGGTTTTACAATAAATCGTCATATTCAATATTGACTGTTATGATATTACATGCAATGATTAATAGCAGTTCTGGAATAATTGGCAATTCAGAATTAATTGCAATTATTCTGTATTCAATTTTATCTGTAGTATTAATTATTGAAAGTAAAATGTGGAAAAGAAAAAGTTTTGATTTTGTTTACAACGTAAATTAAAAGGTCACCAATCCTGGCAACCTTTTATCTTCTTTTTTTAGTGGCATTTTTTATGCATGTATATCCAAGTGAGAATACTCAACTATAAGGATACATTTAAACAAAAAATCGGTCTACTTGTCCTCTTTTTTTATTTAAACATCAAAGTTTTCCCATTTAGTTTTTGTTTCAGACATTAACTTTTTGAATCTTTCATCACCTCTTATATTAGCTAAAGAAGGATCATATACATTTAAGTATGGGTAATTGATGAAATTATTTTCAACAGCGTTGTTTAACCATTTTAACGCTATATCTTTTCTATCGGCTAGCGAAAGGAATGAAGCTAACCAGTAGGAGATCTGGCCATCTCTTAGTGCTACCCTTTTTATTTCTTCAGTTAGGTATTCATCAATTTTCTGGAAATCTTTTAGGATCGAGTATTTAAGAATGGCTGAAAGTTTACTAAAAGTATGCTCAGGATAAAATCTAAGCATTTTTTCAATTATTTCAAGCGAGCTCTTATTTGTGCCATTTAGCATATAAAACATCGCTAAATGAAATAGATATAAAATATTTAATGGATCTATCTTTTCAATTTTAAGGAGCGTCTTTAAAGCAGATTTAAAATTACCGTTGTAATAGAATTGATAGGCAAGCATTAAATATGACATGTGATTGAGAGGATCAACCTGATTGAATCTTTCAACAAGTGCTCCGATTTTGTCCATTTTTCCAACCATCATGTAGCCATGCGAAAGCCATAAAAGTATTTCTGGATTATTTGATTCTTGCTCATAAGCTAATGTTAGATGCTTAATTCCATCTTTTTTGTTTCCTTTAAATTCGGTATAGATTAAGCCTGTTAACATATGTCCTTGTGCTGAATTTGGATCAATTTCAAAGAGCTTTTGAATATATTCATCAACCTTGTTTATATATTCTGGTTTGTTTACCATATTTACTAATTGAAAATAAACGCTACCAATTCCAGCGAGTAATATTTTATTCTCACCTATTATTTCTATTGCGTTGTTCAATAACAGGAGGGCTTCATTCAATGATTTTTCATCTCCCCTCCATATTTTATCTACTGCTTTTCTGTAGACTTCATAAGCATTAATATTTTCGATTGGATGATTCTTAATCTCATTTAATTCGCCATCGCTTAATTTCAACTTTAATGCTTGGGCAATTGAAGTTGATACATCCTCCTGAATAACAAAAACATCTTCAAGATTCTTATTGTATTTCTCAGCCCATATATGTGTGTCAGTATGAGCATCAATCAACTGGGCAACAATGCGTAGGTTGTTTCCTGATTTCCGAACACTACCTTCCAGTACATACCTAACATTCACTTTGGCTGCAATTTTCTTTAGGGTTTGTTTTGAACCTTTAAAAGTCATAGCAGAGCTACGTGATATTACAAGTAGATCGTTAATATATGAAAGGTCTGTGATAATCTCTTCGGTTAACCCATCGCTGAAATATTCCTGCTCTTGGTCTGAGCTTATATTTTCAAATGGAAGAACAATAATTGATTTTTCTGATACTGTTTTAACCAAGCCAACCAGAGGTGTTTCTTTAGGTGCTGTTTTGGTAATTCCTTTTAAAGAGACATCAAAAATCCATGATAAAATAATGACAAAAGGGAATCCAATTAGTAAAAGTATAGTAATTACAGTATCAAACCATGGAGGAAGATTTAACGAGCTTTCAAATAAATTTGCAAGTTGAAGAAGGATAAATGCTGTTGTGGCGTAAACAATGATTACAGCAACAACTTTTCTTCGTCTTAATTCCTGCCAGAATTTGGCTAGTTTGTTAGGATGACCACCCATTTAAATTGGTTTGTATAAATATAGTTGATAATTGAGTTAATTACAAGAAGTTACCAACTCAAGATTAGTTTGGAAGCTATGAGGGTGTCTCTGTTTCAGTTGCTTCATTAATTAGGATATGCGAAAATCTTTTATGATTGCGCGAGCGATGATTCAGATGAGTGTATTGGATAAGTTATTCTTTGTCTTTAGAAGAATGTGACTAGGTAGCAATAGTAGGTCCAATACCCAGCCAGGAATAGAGCATTCGTTCAATAAAGACCCCTTTCTGAATCTTTTATTATCAGTTTTCGTAATTGAATAGAAAATCAAATTCTGTTAGCTTATAAATTAAAGCAAAGAATCTCTTGCTAATATACAATGTTCTTTAGATCGAATTTAGACAACAATAGACTTAATAGTATCAACTTACAACTGTAGAGTATTATAGAATGTTAGTTGCACTGCAACTACCGTATACCTTAGCTGCAAGCATAATAACCAATTAATAAATTACTCATGAAAAAAACACTATCAATCCTAACCTTTGCAATGTTTTTGCTAAATGTTCTTTTACTGAAAGCACAGGAAACCGATGATCCTTATTTATGGCTCGAAGATATTGAGAGCGTACAGTCCTTGGAATGGGTAAAAGCGCAAAACAGTGTCTCTGAAAAAACTTTTAAAGAAACGCCTTTGTTCAAATCCTTGAGCGAAAAGTTTCTGAATGTTTATAATGATGAAGAAAAAATTGCCATCCCAAATCTAGTCGGTAAATATGTTTATAATTTCTGGCAGGATGCGCAAAACGAACGTGGTGTTTGGCGCCGGATGCTGAAAGAAGATTACGTAGCCAGTAAAACCAACTGGGAAATTGTTCTTGATCTTGATGAGCTTTCAAAAAACGAAAATAAAAAGTGGGTTTTTGGAGGTGCAATTTGGTTCGAGCCCGATAATAATTTATGTCTGTTATCGCTTTCCGACGGCGGAACAGATAAAAGTGAATTCCGGGAATTTGATGCAGTAAAAAAAGAATTTGTTAAAGATGGTTTTTTTATTCCGGCATCTAAAGGCCAGGCCACTTGGATAGATATAAACACATTGCTTATAGCCACTGATTTTGGAGCTGGTTCTTCGACTCTTTCAGGCTATCCCCGAATTGTTAAGAAATGGAAACGCGGCACTACAATTGCCGATGCAAAAACAATTTTAGAGGCTGACTCCACAATAGTGGCATTGTGGCCATTTTCTTTTTACTCAAATAGTAAGCAACACGTAGGATTAATAAAAGCAATTACTTTTTACGAATCTGAAATTTATTATATACAAGAAAACGAGCCTAAAAAATTGAGTAACCCGGTTGATGCTGAAATTCATGGGTTTTATAACATGGAACTCATGTTGGCTCTTCAATCAGACTGGGAAGTTGATGACAAGACCTATCCATCAGGAGCTTTGGTAAGTATCGACATGGATGATGATTTAAAAGGGAAAATGAATGTTAAACTTATTTATATACCAGATGATAAATCAAGTATCGTTTCCATGAGCACCTCAAAAGATTTTATTATTGTTAATATCATGGAAAATGTCCAAAATAAGCTGATTAAGTACCGCTTGATTGATGATAAATGGGTAGGTGAAGAAATTACAGAATTACCTGATGTTGGAGGTATTAATCTGATTTCCTCCGATAACACAACCAATGATTACTTTTTTAGGTTTAGTAATTTTATTACTCCGTCTACCTTGTACTATGCACAAAATGAAAAAATACAAAAATCAACACAACTTAAAAGTTATTTCAACACATCGAACCTGATTGTGGAGCAAAATTGGGCCACCTCAAAAGACGGAACAAAAATTCCTTATTTTATTGTTCATAAAAAAGACCTGAAGTTGGATGGTAAAAATCCGTTGCTAATAGATGCTTATGGAGGATTTAACATTTCACGACAGCCTAATTACAGTGTAACAGTAGGACTCGGTTGGTTGGAGCAGGGAGGAACTTATGTTTTAGCTAATATCCGTGGTGGAGGAGAATTTGGCCCTTCATGGCATCAGGCAGCTGTAAAAGAAAAGAGGCAAAATGCCTATGATGATTTATTTGCTGTTTCTGAAGATCTAATTACAAGAAAAATAACTTCACCTGAACATTTGGGTCTATTTGGTTGGAGCAATGGTGGCTTATTAACCGGAGTTGCCTTCACCCAAAGACCTGATTTATACAAGGCGGTAATTGTTGGTGCTCCATTACTCGACATGAAAAGGTATAACAAATTACTTGCGGGGGCAAGTTGGATGGGTGAATACGGTAATCCAGATAAACCGGAAGACTGGGCTTATTTGAAGAAATATTCACCTTATCACAATCTGTTTAAAAATAAAAATTATCCAAAAGTCTTTTTTATAACTTCAATAAAAGATGATCGGGTACATCCTGGACATGCAAGGAAAATGGCTGCAAAAATGGCGGACATGGGACATCCATTTTTCTATCATGAGACAATTGAAGGCGGACATGGAGCTGCTTCGACAAATAAACAACAGGCAGAAATGCAGGCAATGATCTATACCTATTTGAATATGATGCTGAATTAGCAATAAATTTAATTGCTGGTAGATATAGTCAGTTACTAACAAAAGATTGTAGATTATTTTGATTGAGTTAAATGCCAGAAGCTGACACGCGGTATAGTTATGCCAGATAGAAGTAATAATTAAAACTCAAAATCATGGGAAAAAAAGGCGAAGAGTCATACTTAGAGGTGTATCCAGCATGGGCGTGGTCTTTATTAACGTTCTTTTTATCAATTATACTTCTTTTTATAGTCAGTGGGTTCCATGACTTTTTTGAAATAGTAGCATATACTTCGTATATTATTTTAATTGCCATTGCCTGTTTTTTTATCTGCAGGGCACACCCCGAAAGTGTTTGGTATACTCCGGTCATTTGCAATTTATTGGCTATCATTTCTATATTAGTGTTTGTTTTTAGAGAATTTGAAACATTATCAGAATTGATGTTTTGGGTGAGTAATTTTGTGGTGTCAGTAGTAGGAGCAATCGTTGGTGCAAAAATTGGAAGACGTAAATCTAATAAAGCAGAATAATTGATTTGAGTATTGCGATAAAAATTCTATCCTACAAGTAATATAAACCAATTACACTTATTATAAAGGTTCAAATAGTTCCTCAATCTGAACCAACTATAAAAGCATTTCAACTAAGTTGCAATAGTAGGTGCGATACTTGGGTAAGAGTAGAGCATTCGTTCAATAAAGATAATAGCTGAACCATTTGGGGTTTATTCATAAAACCAATTTGGGGTAACCTTAAGCCATTTTAAAATCTGTGCAAATTTCAGATAACTATATCCATGTTCGTCCTTAATCTCCACCAGATTTTCAGGTTGTTTGCTTTAAATAATCCAATGCTTTATAATTTGATAATTTCTCTAATATTCAGTATCTTACATGTGCTTGTCTGGCAATAATAAAAAACTATCGTTAAGATCAACATTATGAAAAAGAAAAGCATTTTTCTGAGAATATCTGTTCTTATTATAATTGGCGTTGTTAGCATGAATTTAACGTTAGCGCAGGATGTCAACGATAAGATTAAAGTGGAACAATATTATCAAAATCTTGGAGGTGTTGAACAATATATTGAAATTATGAAAACCTCAGATTCGAATCCTGTTTTATTATGGATTCATGGGGGGCCAGGGTTTCCAGATATACCCATTTTGAGATACTTTAATAAAGAAATTTCCAAGAATCTCACATTAGTTATTTGGGAGCAAAGAGGAGCTGGGAAATCATATCTAAAAAACCCGAATCCGGGTGATATGAGTACGGCACAAATCGTAGAGGATGGTCTTGAATTGGTTGAAATATTGAAGAAGAAGTTTTCAAAGGAAAAAATTTATTTGGCTGGAAATTCATGGGGTAGCATCATTGGCCTAAAAATGGCTCAGGCTCAACCTCAAAAGTTCCATTCCTATATTGGAATTTCACAAGTTATAAACAGCAAAAGGGGAAGAGAATTAACGAGAGATTGGCTCAGAGAACTTGCTTTAAAAAAAGGAGACTCAACTACTATTGCTGTGCTTGATAGTCTGGATGAGAAATCAATCACGAATGATCTCCAAGCATTAATGAAAGAATCTGAATTAGTTGCAAGATACAATGTGCACAACCAAGATGTCGAAATCCAAGTTGTAAAGGCAAGGTCATATTATGATGATTACAAATTAGAAGACATGATGAAAGGAGCTTTTTTTTCCATTGAGTTTCTAATTAATGATTTAACAGATATAAATTTTGATAATTTAACTGAACTTGACATACCTGTTTATCTAATCCATGGAAGAAATGACTGGACTTGTCCGACTTTGCTGGATAATGAATGGATTGAAAATTTGAGTGCGCCCAAAAAAGAAATTATTTGGATGGAAAACTCTACTCATGGCCCACCGATGGAGGAACCAAAATTGTTTAACAAGATTTTGATTGATTTATTACAGTAAATTGAATCTAACGCAGTACATGAATTCATAGCAATACAGATACACGAACCAAAGGATTCTTATTCTGAACGTTATAATTTGGGTTCAAAAAGTTCCCAAGTCGAACTAACTATAAAAGCATGTTGATTAGTTTGCAATAGTAGGTGCAATACTCGGCTAGGAGTAGAGCATTCGTTCAATAAAGACCAACGATGAACGCAGTAGGCGTTCGATTTTGGTCGCATGTTTAAGTGATCTGGGAGCTCTCAACCCGGCACGGAAGAGTTTTTTAATAAATATTGTAACCTATTAAATTGATTATGAGTAATGAATACTAATTATCTCAGAAAACTTATACCTATGAAATTAAAATTCTTCCCAACAATCGTATGTATTATAATTTTTAGTTTTAACAGCCTATCCCAGAATGAGCCGCTATGGCTACGTTATCCAGCTATTTCGCCTGATGGTTCAACTATTTTATTTAATTACAAAGGCGATATTTATAAAGTTTCGTCATCAGGAGGTATGGCAATTCCACTTACTTTAAGTGAAAGTTACGAATATTCTGCGGTATGGAGTAAAGACGGGGAAACCATTGCCTTTGCTTCTGATCGTTATGGAAACTTCGACATTTTTAAAATGCCTGCTAAGGGAGGAGAAGCTAAACGATTGACCTTTCATTCGACCAATGAAAAACCGAGTAGCTTTAGCATCAACAATTCCGAAATTGTATTTACAGCCTTAAGACAGGACCTACATACTAACGTACAGTTTCCAACCGGAGTAATGCCTGAGTTATATAGTGTTCCAGTGACTGGAGGAAGGATTAAACAAATAGTAACCACACCTGCCCATGATGCAACCTTTAGTCCAGATGGCAATAAAATTATTTTTCACGACCAGAAAGGATATGAAAATGACTGGCGAAAACATCATACTTCGTCGGTTACGCGTGACATTTGGGTTTATGATATAGTAAACAAATCATATAAGCAGTTGTCGCATTTTAATGGAGAAGACAGAAACCCTGTTTTTTACGACAACGATAAATTCTATTACCTAAGCGAAGAAAGTGGCTCATTCAATATCCATAAAAGTTCATTAAGCCAACCGGATATTAATGAGGCTATTACCACATTTAAGAGTCACCCAGTTCGTTTCCTAACAAGTTCTAAAAACAATACACTTTGCTTTAGTTATCATGGAGAGGTTTATACTTTAAAAGAAGGGGAAGAGGCAAAAAAGGTCAATGTAACTATCGCTTATGATGGAAGAGGAAATATTGAAAAAAGAATACCTGTTAACAACTTTACTGAAGCCAGGTTATCGCCCAACGGAAAAGAATTTGCCTATGTTTTTCGTGGTGAAATTTTTGTGAGCAGTATTGAAAATGGCACTACCAAAAGAATTACCAACACAGCCCGGCAGGAAAGAAGCGTGAGCTTTAGTCCCGATGGTAAATCCCTAATTTATGCTGCTGAATCAGATAGCAGTTGGAATATTTATACCAAATCTCTTATTCGGGAAGAAGAACCTTACTTCTATATGTCAACCATCCTGAAAGATGATGTTGTTACTGCAACAATAGAAGAAGAATTTCAACCTGAATATTCACCAGATGGGAAAGAAGTGGCTTACCTTGAAAACAGAACAACCTTAAAAATCATCAATATTGAATCGAAAAAATCAAGGGTGGTTCTTCCTTCAAGTTATAATTACTCCTATTCCGATGGTGACCAATATTTTACCTGGTCGCCTGACAGCAAATGGTTACTGGTGAGCTTTGGCCCGAAAGAAAACATATTTCAGCGAGAAATCGGATTGATAAATGCCTCTGGAAAAGGGGAATTAAAAAATTTAACACGAAGTGGCTATCAGGAAGTAGGCCCCAAATGGGTTATGGATGGCAAAATGATGCTATTTGGTTCTACACGAGAAGGAAACAAAACAGAACAGGGAGGAACCGGTTCCGGTAATATTTACGGTCTCTTTTTTACAAAAGCAGCATTCGATAAATTTAATTTGAGCAAGGAGGAAGCTGAGTTAGCAAAAGAACTCGAAGAGAAGGAGAAAGAAGACAAGGAAAACAAAGACGATTCTATAAAAGCTAATAAAGGGAAAGATGCAAATAAAGACAGTGAAGAAAAAGTTGAGGATCTTAAATTTGATTGGGAAAGTCTATTAGACAGGAAAACAACGTTAACAGTTCATACCTCGAATCTAAGTGATTGGCTACTTTCTAAAGAGGGCGATAAATTATTTTATATGACACGTTTTGAGGGTAAAAACAATCTGTGGACCACCGATTTAAAAACAAAAGAAACCAAACTCTTTTCAAAAATAAACGCTGGTAGAACATCCATGGAATTGTCAGACGATGGCAATTTCATTTTTATTCTGGCAGATGGTAAGCCAATGAAAGTTGATGTGAAAGATGGAAAAAGTAAATCGATTAAAACTTCAGGAGAAATGGTTCTCCAAACCGATAGGGAAAGAGCATATATTTTTGAACATTGCTGGCGACAGGTGCGTGAAAAGTTTTATGTTCCCGATCTGCAGGGAGTTGATTGGGATTTTTACTATTCTGAATACAAAAAATTTCTGCCATTTATCAATAACAACTACGATTATGCCGAATTTTTAAGCGAAATGTTAGGAGAGCTAAATGCCTCGCATACAGGTGGAAGATATCGACACGATGTACAGAATGGAGATCAAACCACTTCGCTGGGAATTCTTTATGATTATTCGCATTATGCTGATGGCTTAAAAGTTGCGGAAGTACTTAACGGCGGACCTGCCGACAAAGCGGCTTCAAAAATAGCAAAAGGTAATATTATTGAAAAGATTGATGGAAATGTTTTGTCGACTAATTTAGATTTCTACCAATTTCTTAACCGAAAAGCAAAAAAGAATACTCTCTTAGACTTGTATAATCCTGAAACCGGTGAACGCTGGCAGGAAGTGCTTAAACCAATTTCGTTGAGCGAAGAAAATGAATTGTTATACCAACGTTGGGTAAAATCAAGAAGAAAAGAAGTTGAAAAACTTTCAGATGGCCGCCTGGGATATGTCCATGTGCGTTCGATGAATGATGCCAGCATGAGAACGGTTTATGAAGATGCATTAGGAAAACATATTGGAGCAGAAGCTCTTGTGGTAGATACTCGTTTTAATGGCGGAGGAAACCTGCACGATGTATTGTCTGATTTTTTAAATGGAAAAAAATATATGGATATCATTCCTCATGGCCAGCATATTGGCTCGCAACCTCGCAACCGCTGGACAAAACCATCTATTGTAGTCATGGGAGAAAGTAACTATTCCGATGCTCACTTATTCCCGGTTGCCTATAAAATAAAAGATGTAGGTAAAAATTTAGGAATGCCGGTACCAGGTACGGGTACATTTGTTTGGTGGGAAGGCCAGATTGATCCAACAATTGTTTTTGGTATACCAATGGGGGGATGGAAACCGCTTAACGAGCCGTTTTTAGAAAACAATCAATTGGAACCAGATATTAAGGTTGCAAACGAGCCTGATAAAATGGCTGCAGGGCGCGACCAACAAATAGAGGAAGCTATAAAAGAACTGCAAAAATAGGCACTGTTTCATAAAAAACAGTAACCCATAAATATAGGAATAAGGTTCGCATCGTTTTTAATATAGACAAAAATTTGTGCGAAGTTTTACATTTTTTGTATCGTCCTTTAGGCGGTAACTAAGTGGGCATACATAAAATGGCTTTAGCCTTTAATTTTATTTTAAAAGCTAAAGCCGATTTATTCTGCCATAATTAATCGCCAAGCTAAAGCATGGCGCAAAAAGGTTAAAATAGTTTCCAATCTGAACCACCTATAAAAGCATTTCAACTAGGTTGTAATAGAAGGTGTGATTCTTGGTTGATACCGACCTATTTTGAATCAAGAAAATAATTCGATATATTTAATACGCATTTGGGAATTCATCCCATATTGTGTGTTTGGGGGTTAACATTTAGGAAGGAGACTATTGAGTCTCCTTTTTTCATTTTTTCAGAGGATTTTAATTTCATAAACTTCTCAGGGGAAAATCCGGCTCAAATAATGAAAAATATAGCATAAAGATTTGATTGTCTGATGTATATATTACAATTTAAATTGATTCTCTAGATGTTATTTCGTAACTTCTCTATTCTTTTCCCAATTTCATTTGTGATTACCAGTTAATTATAAACCAAAAATTAACTGCTATGTATAAATACTGTTTTCTCATTGTACTATGCATGTCCAGCGTGTTTTGTTTTTCACAGGAAGAATTATCTTATGTTACGCCAACTGATAAGATGGCAGATGTTCTAATCAATTATTCATTGGAATTACAGCCTCATGAAAGAATTGCGATTTTTACACAGTCAGAGGCTAATGAACTGAATATCGCATTATATAGAGAAGCTTTACTCGCAGGTGCTTATCCAGTAATTATTTGTGAGATTCCCAGCTCGAATGAGATATTTTACACCTACGCCAATAAAGACCAATTAGCTTATGAAGAAGATTATTTCCTTTACATTATAAATAACTTCGATGTTTTATTGAATATTGGAGCTACCTCAAATACCAAAAGTCTAAATAATGTAAATCCTGAACTTTTTCAAATTACTGCTAATGCCAATAAGAAAGTGACAGAACGGTTTATGGAAAGAGACGGTAATAACGAGCTTCGATGGTGTTATGCTACTTACCCAACTGATGCTCTTGCTCAGGAGGCAGAAATGGGCACAGTTGAATACAAAGAGTTTGTTTTTAATTCATGTAAACTCAACACTCCAGACCCTGCCCAATCATGGGAAGAAGATTCAAAACGACAACGTGAATTATCTGCCTGGTTAAAGGGGAAGGATAAAATAGAGTTAAAAGGACCCGAAATAGACCTTTCGCTTTCAATAAAAGACAGGGCATTTCTTGTAGCTGATGGAAAACTAAATTTTCCTGACGGAGAAATATATTGCTCTCCTATTGAAAACTCTGCTAATGGGTGGGTAAAATTCAGTTATCCAGCTATAGTGATGGGGAAGGAAATTAGAGATTTAGAATTGTGGTTTAAGAATGGCAAAGTTGTAAAGTGCAAGGCTTCAAAAGGTGAAGAATTATTTTCTGAGATGTTAAAAACAGATAAAGGTGCTAATGTTCTAGGTGAATTAGGAATTGGAACAAATTATAGTATTAAACGATTTACTAAAAATATGCTTTATGATGAAAAAATTGGAGGAACAATACATTTGGCGGTGGGTAATGGATTCCCTGATTCTGGTGGAAAAAATGTGTCATCAGTCCATACTGATATGGTCTGTAACATGAAATCCAGTGAAATTATCGTAGATGGGGAACTATTCTATAAAGATGGTGAATTTCTCAAATAAAGTCCTTTCTTCTTTAACTTAAAGAACACGATAAACGAATTATATTCTCTTGTAAAACAAGTTAATTAGCTATTTGAATTATGATTCTGTATCCTATATAATAAACATCAAACTCAACCTTAATGAAAAGATTAGTGCCTTTACTTATTGCTATCATGTGTATGCAGATTGTCTCAGCACAGAAAAAGAAGATGAAAGAAGATGAAAATGTTTTTGGCAAATACCAAATAACTGTACTTGATTCTCCGAGAGGTGACACAAAAGCAACTCTCAAAATATGGAAAAACGATGATGGAGAAGTTGAAGCGGAGTTTGTTGAAAATGGGAAAAAAATGCTAGCTGATAAAGTTGAAATTACTGGTAGTGAAATATACATTGAAAGATATTCTGAACAAGTAATGTATAACGAGGAGTGGGATTTGAAAGTTGAAGGTGATAAAATTTCAGGATATGGAAATTCTGAATTTAGAGTAACTGGTTACCGTATTAAATAAAATTAACCACCATCTCAGGCAACCTTACATTCCATTTTTTAATAGTATTTTTTATAATAACAAATATAGGAAAAACCTTCTCAATAAAAATATAATTAATTGAGTATGAGTAGTTTTGGGTTGTGATCCAGGGGGTTGTTCCGTAACTTAAGAATATAAACGAAATAAAGAGGTATGAAAGCTAAATCTTATTGTAATCCAATGAAATTAGGAAGTGTGTTACTTTTCCTTTTCTTTTTAATTACCACTGTTTCTTCCGGTCAAAGCAAGAAGGAAAAACTAGATGAATTAATTAAGTTATATTCAGAGTACGATAAGTTTAATGGTTCCGTTCTTGTTGCAGAACATGGGAATATTATTTTTAAGAAGGGGTATGGATTAGCCAATATAGAATGGAATATTCCTAATGCTCCAAATACAAAACACAGATTGGGATCCGTTACTAAACAATTTACTGCAATGTTGATTATGCAGTTAGTTTGGCCAAGAAATTAAGGGTAAAAAGCTAGAGGAATAATTATCTGAAATAATTATGAAAAGGTTACCATTACTGGCAATCTTTTATTCTTCTTTTTCAGTGGTATTTTATTCTGCTTGCATAAAAGCTGTCTTGCCCACCAATATAATAATAGTGCTAACGACTTGTCACAAAATAACTAAAATACAAAAACAATTAGTAAATAAAGGCAATTAGAAGAAACGTTTTATGAACATTATTCCGAATGATTATCCACCGGAATAAGGCTCATATTCCAAATCGTAAACACTCAAAAATCAATTTAATCCGAATTGCAAAAGGAATCGGAATAAACGGACGATGATAATCGAAGCGGGGGAGGCGCGTTAATAGTCAAGTGTTTTTACCGCTGTTTTGCAATGAATTTTCCTTTCGAAGTATGAGAAAGGTGTATTCATGCAAAAGTATAATCGTTTTCAAAAATTCTTGACTATTCATGCGCGGCGTTTATGCCGAAGTCTTTTGCAACCGCAGGCTTGTTTGGATTAAATTGAATACTTTCGTTTGTGATTTGGAATCACCTTTAAATTGAATGATGCACAATTTTATGAAGGCCCATATTGTATTGGTCAAAAGTTCATTATGATAATAAGTTTCATTTCACCCCAAACTACGCAAGTCGTTAATGTCCAAAATATAACATTCTGACAATTCATGTCAAACTATCCAGTTTTTCAATTTTATTTTCAAATATTGAATCAGAAAAATATCTCAATATTTTGTAAATTTGATTATTACAATTGTATAGTGAACAAAAGTAAGAATCTAGATAATGGGTAATTTATCATCAAAAGATAATGAATTCTTAAGTCAAGTTTATCAGAACATTGATGAAAACCTTGGTGATGAGTTATATACTGTTGAGAAGTTGTCTGAAGCTATGAATATAAGCCGTTCGATGTTGCACCGCAAACTCAAACGGTTAATAGGGAAATCAGCCACTGAAATAATTACAGAAAAACGGTTAGATAAAGCAAAAGATCTACTTGAAAAAAGCAACCTTACATCAGCAGAGATTGCCTATAAAACTGGATTTAACAGCCCTAGTTATTTCAACAAGGTTTTTAAAAAACACTATCAAATTTCTCCTGGCGAGGTGCGAAAGGGGAAGAAAGTGGTGATTAGTCAGCAGTTTGGAGATAAAACTAAAGTCAGAAGAAAAATAAAATGGTCGGTATTAATTTTCGTTTTTGTTTTATTGGCAACTTTTTTTACTTGGGCAGGACTTCATTTTTTTAAAGGAGAAACCGATCGTTCCGAAATTTCAATTGCCATTCTTCCTTTTGACAGTTTAAGTGAAATTGAAAACACACAGTATTTTGCCGATGGTGTGATGGAAGATTTGCTGAACCGCTTGTCAACCATTAAAGAAATAAAAGTGATTTCGAGAACATCGTCTGAAATGTTTCGTGATAAAGGAGAAAAAACAGTTCCTGAGATTGGGAAACTACTTGGGGCCAGTCATGTGGTGGAAGGTTCGGTTCAGCGGGTGAAAGACAATATCAGGATTTCAATTCAGCTAATTGATGCCAAAACCGACAACCACGTTTTATCGAAACAATACGACCGGAATTTGTCCGATTTTTTCAGCATTCAAAGTGAAATTGCCAGTAAAATTGCTTCTGAATTATCACTTGCTTTAACAAATACCGAATTAGCTAGTTTGAAAAAGGAAGAAACAAAAAGTGTACAGGCGTTTGAACTTTACAGATTGGGGCGTTTCCATTCCTCAAAACGAAGAGTAGAAGAGCTTCTAAAAGGAATTGAATATTACGAGAAAGCACTTGAAATTGATACTGAATATGCCCAGGCATACGCAGGATTGGCAGATAATTATTACCTGTTAACATTATATAGTCCTGATGATCGAAAAGCCAGGTTTAATAAGTCGAATGAAATGGCAGAAAAAGCTTTGGAGATTGACCCGGACTTGGCTGAGGCACATACAGTAGTCGCAGATATAAACAAGACATACAAACGAAAATGGAAAGAAGCGGAAAAAGAATTTCAAAAAGCATTGGAGGTTAAACCCAATTATTCAACTGCTCATCAGTATTATGCAGAACTTTTAAGCATTCTAGGGCGAAATGATGAAGCCCGGGAGCATATTGACAAGGCAATGCAGCTAGATCCGTTTTCCATAATCATTAGGTATCAAAGTGCTCGTTTCTATTACGATATGGAACAATTTGATGAAGCATTAAAAGATATACAAGTGTGTCTTGACCTGGATAGTGAGTTTATCCGTGCACTTAGCCTTGAATTTGATATATACCTTGCCTCAAAAAACGATTTTGGAGTTTTGGAATGTATGAGAAGATCAACCGATATAATTGGTTTATGGAGCAAAGAACAAGTTGACAGTGTTTATCAAGCAGGAGGTATCGACGAAATCAAAAGGTGGGTTACTTCGTTGCAGAATTTTGAACCTAAATGTACGAAGGCGATTTTTTATGCTATGCTAGGAGAGTATGAAAATGCTATGGATATGCTTGAAATAGCGTATGAAACTGGATATTTAGGAGCAACGTCTACCACTTTTCTTGAATATAAACCACTGCGGTCCAATCCCCGTTTTATGGCTATCCGTGAAAAAATGGGTTTGCCACAACTGGAGCCATAGTCAAATCAGAAAAATTCAACCAAAGTACAACTTTCAACATTTCTGCCCCAGAATTTACAAGCATTTGCAACCAGCTTTCTATGTACTGCCATTGGGGTTTTTAGAACTTGAATATGGATTAAGTCATATTAAATCCGCATTGTTTAACCTAAAAAATTTAATAAAATGAAAGCAAAAGTTTTTCTGTTGGTATGCCTTTTTATTGGTATGGCAACTGTTTCGATTCCGGCTCAGGATAAGGCAAATAATGCCGATCAGAGTTGGAAGATGAGTTCTTTCTGGTCGCCCGTTGTTTGTGACGGACAGTTAGTAGATATTCTTTCAGGTGGTGAAATAACAGTACATACTGTGTTTAAAACATTTAAAAATGGTTCTATTCTGGCTAAAGAAATTATCCAGATAAAGGGAACTGTAGAGAGCGAATCGGGTGAAGTATTTAAAATTAAAGAATTTGATAAATGGATTAAAACTGATCGCTGGGTAGGCTACTGGACATACAATTTAATTGGCGACCAGGGATCGCATTACATTGGGACACTATACCTTGACTACGGTACAGGCATGATTACCGTTGGTAAAACGGTTTGTAATTAGTGAAATGAGAAATTTTTAACCTTTAAAATCTTGAAAAATGAAATCGATTATAAAACTATTGTTTTTTGCTGCTTGTATTGGTCTAATTGCAAGCTGTGAAAAAGATGAGATGATCCCGGATCAAAACGATCCAATTCTGAAAAAGGCTGTTAAATTAATGGTTCAGCCCTGCTCTTCGGCTGATGTATTGACCAAAGCTGAAACCGACTGGCAAAACATTAGCGAGGCACTGCAAAATGCAGAGCCGGGCACGACGGTGCAACTGGCTGCCGGAACTTTTTACCTACACAAAAGTGTTGTTTGCTGGGATTTCAACGGAATACTAAAAGGTGCAGGAATGGGTAAAACCATTATCAGAACGGCACCGGGGATGGTATTCGACAGAACCGACAGTCCCCCAATAAATTGGAAATTGGAATCAAATGACGGGGGATTTATGTTTTGTTTTCCTCACCAATACAATACAGAAATTAGAACAGTTACGGTTTCAGATTTGGCTATTCAGGTGGATGAACCCTGTACTCCTTATCTTCGTTGGAAAGGAGAAGCTAAGGAAATGGAATTTAATTCGTTGCAAGCCATCAATGTTCACTATGTAAACCTAGACAACGATATGGAAAATCCTATTAATCTGAATGTTTGTTATAAAAATATTGCCATAATGGGTGATAAAGATGAAAAGTACAATTATAACAACTTTAGCGTTTTTTACGGGCTTGCCGCCTTTGGTTATTCAAGCGGAACATTTGAGGCTAAAAATGTAATGGTTGAAAATGCCAGCGGGTGCATAGCTCCCAGTGCTTTCTACCATGAGAATGCATTGGTGACTGTGAAAAACTCACATTTAAAATCGTGTCAATTTGGTGTCTTTTCTTTCCTAAACCATAGTTGGACAATCTTGGATAATGAGATTAAAGATGCTTGGAGGCCAGTTGTTCTTCTAAAAAGAAATGCCTGGGGCGTATCTGTTGATGGACCTGATGGACATTCAATTATTAAAAATAATTCCATCCAGTTTACCGGAGATCTGGGTATGGGTATTCAATTTGTGAGTAATGTTGAAGTGAAGAATAATTCTATCCAAGGTAGTGGAATGTATGGAGGAATTGCTTGTATTGTTGGTAATAACTGGGTAATCAAGGACAATGACCTTTGTGAAGTTACTGCACCCACAATACTATTAAATAATGTCAGAAACTCTGAGATTAAAAACAACTTCAATCAGGTTATTTTTGGACCTAGTGCTACCGAACCCACAAATATAATTGGCGAAGGATATGAATGCAATGAATAACAATAATTTCAAACATGAAATTAGAAAAACTGTAGTGGGAACCAGACCATTTATGATTTAATCCATTGGTTCTAGAAAACAAAACAGTTTCCCTCCGTTGTTTCGGTAACGGAGGTTTTTTATATGTTTTCACAAGCTGGCTCGTATCGGCGATTCGTGTCTGTCTTGCTTCACAAAAACAAAAGAATTAGAAATTACTTTTTTGTGTAGTGCATATAGGTTTTACGGATTTTAAGTTTTAAAATTTTGATTCTTTGTTTTCAATAAAAAGACACCAATTATAATTTGGCACCAGTGGCGTTTCAAAAAAGACTTGTGTTGAACCTTATGTAATAAGTTTTCGTAATTCAATAGAAAATCAAATTCTGTTTAAGCTTATAAATTAAAGCAATAAGTCTCTTACAAATATTAAAAGTTCTTTAGTTCGAATCTTGTACTATAACTATTAGAATAACAACGACGTGTAAAATTGTTTACAATTTTCAGATACTTATTTTTAAAACCAACGTTATGAAAATCGACAAATATTTCGTTACAATATTTATTTCATTTATCGTATCATTCAATATTGTAGCCCAAGAAGTTGGTAGTAATACATTTCAGGGGCCATTTTACAAAATTTTTCAGGAAACAAAAGAATGTGTATTAATCAAGCCTACTGCTGAAATAGATTCTGCAACATCAAGTTTCTTTGATATTTTTATTGATAGATTGAGCAACCAAATCCAAAGCTCACAGGTTGTTGCAGATTCTCAGGCTATTAATATGGATTTGAGTAATCAGAATGTTTTTACAGTGGGAAATCAAGATAATAATCTATGGATTAAGGATAACCTTCACTATTTTCCTTTCCAGGTTTCAAATACCCAAATTATAACAGACATCAATTACAATGGCACAGACATGCTGTTAACCAGTTGTATGCCGAATCCGGGCAATAACTTCAAAGGTTGGTTTTTCATACTTGGACAAACGAATAAGAGTTACTATTGTTTAGATACTGAGGATAATGGATTTGTATTAAGCGATTGGGCTGTTTTGGATACAACCGGGGCTATTGCATCAGGTAATTATCTAAAAAACGAAGACCGCTGGGAATTCCCCCCTTTCAAGGATGTTGATTATTCTGATAGCGCCAGGTGGATTTGGTATCCGGGAGATTTTGGAATTTTCCTCAATAAAAAAACATCCTTACTCAGGAAAGAACGAAACCAAATTTATCCTCCCTTGTGGCGTGTTGATGCACCTTATGGTAAAGTTTTATTCTCCAAAGAAGTTACGGTAAACAGGCCGGAAACCATTTCAATATACGCCGATGGTGATTTCACGCTAATGATCAACGGTGATCGAATTTATGATTTTGATCCCGAAAAAGTCCTAATTCCTGCAGGTACACACACTCTTCAAGTTGAAGTCGTAAATTATAAAAGTTTACCCTCGCTCCTGATAAAAGGCAAAACCGTAATAACCGATACCTCGTGGAATGCTAGTTTTGGTTGGCGCTTCAAACAGAATACACCAGGAGTCTGGACTTTTAACAAGCCTGACAAACCTCCGGGAGAATTCAGCTTATTAGAAAAAGAGATTGAACCTCTTAATTTGCAACGTAGTGACACCTCGGTTTTTGTCGATTTTGGACAAGAAACTTTTGGACGCGTTATATTGAAAGACATTAAAGGAAAGGGGAATATCCTAATCGTTTACGGCGAATCAAAAGAAGAAGCCCTTGCAGGTAAAATTGCAGAAACCTGGGAAACAAGAAGCATTGATTTTACTTCTCCAACCAATGACACGCTACCTGTACCAATGGCTTTTCGATATGTAAATATTCAACCTGATAGTGGAATAAGTATAGGTAATGTTTCTCATTTATACGAATATCTACCGATAAAAAAGAAAGGCACATTCGAGTGTTCTGATACTATACTAAACCAAATATTTAATGCATCATCAAGAACACTTGAATTGAACACCCGTGAATTAATGACAGATGGTATTAAACGTGACAGATGGTGCTGGTCGGGTGATGTGTTTATTGGCCTTCCATTAAATTATTACCACTATTTTGATGAAGATATTGTACGCCGTTCACTTATAGCTCTTAGGGGGCACGATCCAGTCATACATCACATAAACACCATACCGGAATATACTTTTTACTGGTTTATAAACAATTACAACCATTTCCTTTATACAGCAGATACCAGCTTTATTTATGCAAACTTCGATAATATGAAATCTATGATGGATTATTGTTTAGAAAAAACAAATGATGATGGTTTTTTTGAAGTAGATTGGAGTGTTGATTGGGTATTCATCGATTGGAGTAAAATCAGACCTGGTTATGGGATAATTTCCCTTGAGCAGGTGCTGTTTTGGAAAAGCCTTAGTTCGATGGCTGAAATGGCAAATATCATCGGTAAAAAAGAGGAAGCTGTTGTATACGATTCATTAGCATTCCGGTTAAAACCAAAAATTAAAGAAACACTTTGGAATGACAGCCTTAAAGGCTTTGTGCACCATGTCGTTGATACGGTTAAGGAAAAGGACAAAATGGAACAAAGTCCTTATAATCCCACTCTGGTAACGAGGTATGCAAATTACTATGCGCTTTTAATGGATTTGCTTGATGACCGGGAAAAATTACTGGTGAAAGAGCATGTGCTTTTAAACGATTCGATACCGGAAGTGAAAGCACCATTTCATAGATATTTTGAATGGTCTGCCCTTTGCGAAATGAACGAACATGAATATGCTGTCAATAAAATGATAGAGTATTGCAAGGGAATGCTGGAACTTGGCGCAACCACTTTTTGGGAAGATTTTGATTCCAGCCTTGCAGGCGCAAATCATTATAGATGGAGCGGACGACCGTACGGTAAAAGCCTCTGTCACTTGTGGAATGCAGGCCCTATTCTTATCACTGGTAAGTATATAGCCGGAATACGGCCATTAGAACCTGGATATACATCGTACCTTGTTGAACCAAACTTATCTGGTTTAGATTGGTTTGATGCATCGGTTCCGGTTAAACACGGATTTGTAAAAGTTTACATGGATAAAAATACCATTAAATTAAAAGCAGATATGCCAAATGGAATTTGTCGTTTCAGGTCTTCAAAAAAACCACAATCATCCGTTGGTGAAATTGTTAAGGTTGACAATAATTTATATGAAATTGTAATAACTGATAATATCGAATATCAAATAACATATAAACCGATGTAGATTATACACATCATGGTATTTATGCCGAAGTCTTTTGCAACCGCAGGCTTGTTTGGATTGAATTGAATACTTTTGTTTGTGATTTGGAATCACCTTTAAATTGAATGGAGTTCATTTTGGCAAGCTTTCATCAAAAGAATTTGCAGGTTCAGGATTGGTTACATTTCCTTTGTCCTTAAGCCCTTTTTTAACATTCAATTCGTATGTTTCCACAGCTTTTCGAATGTCATTTATAAATTCTTTGTCTCGCTTAATATGAAACACCGTTTCCATATTTCTCAAACCTATTGAATCAATTCCCTGAAGTGAGTTAATATATCTGTACTTCAGGTCATTATTCATTAGTCTTACATTTTGAATTTTTAGGGCGCCAATACACAACAGGAGCAATACAAATACAGTAGTTGATCCAATCTTCCATATTTTCAGCTCGCTGACCGCAAGGTTCCTTTTTTTCTTTTTAGGGAAACATTTTAAACTTTCGATACTTGTTTCTAACTGTTTAATACGATTTGTAATGTCAGATTTAGTTAGCTGAATTTCTGAGTTAGTCGTATCAATTTTTTTTTGAAACGAGATTTCTATTATCCGTTGGATTTGATTCAAAAATGTATGGGCCGAAACAAACTTCTGCCGTTCCTCTTGTTTTGGAGTATCTTCTTTAGGCTTTTGATCAGTGTTGTTGTTTCCCATCTCTTTTTCAATTGTTGATAGCCTCTTTTTGATTTCCTCAAACATGGCTGCTATTAAACTATTGTTACTCATATTCAATTATTTAATTACCTGCTTAATCCTCGATCCCCGTTTTTTCGCTTTTTCCTCAGATTTACAGAAGAACTATGGTTTTCTCTGTCAATATGCCTGTATTTATATGCCGATAATGATAGATCTACTAATGGATTCATTTCACGTCCACGGCTATATTTTGTATTGATGCGGGATTCGCGCGAAATATTTTGCTGTATTTGCCTGTTTATTTTGGAGAAACTAAATTGCCGGTCAACTTTAGAACCATTGAATTTGAAGTTGTTTTTTGTGAATATTATTCCCTGAACCTCGCCTGTACGCCCTTTATATTTAAAAGAAGTTTGTATTCCTTGTTCTTTCAAGGCTTGAATCAGAGCGTTCCATGACTTACAATTAGGTACAACCTCTTTTAGTGTATTGTATATTTCATATTTGGTTTTATCCGGCTCTCGCAGACGGTGTTCTTTTACATTCTCTTTTCCTTTCGCGAAATAGAGTCCGAAATCAAAAGTCAGGTCCTTACAGATCTTTTCGCTTCGAAAGCGATCATTTTTATCTGAAATGGTTTTGCCTTGATTATTTACTCTGTTAAAGACCAGGTGAACGTGTGGATGCTCCTTGTCATAGTGGCGAACGATTATATATTGGGTGTCTTTAATGTCCATTCTCTTCATGTAATCGTGAGCAATTTCCACTATTTTAGGATTACTAAGGTTGTCCTTGTCCTGCGCAGAAAAATCAAGAGAAATATGACCAACCGTTTTGGTCACTCTGGGATTCAGGTTTGTCTGTTGGATAAAACTCTGAATAATAGCTTTGGAGTTTTTGGTTCTAACTCCATCTGTGGAAAGAATTTCGGCTGCCTTCTTTTTGTCAAGTACATATTCCACCGCTCCTTTAAAACCTTTTCCTTTGATAATTTTTGCGATCATTTAATTTTGTCAATGATTTTGTCAATCTCACCAGCTAAATACAGATACTCTGTTCTGGCGTTTTTGTATCCTCCCGCATTAGCCTTCTTAGCTATTTGATTTAGATTGTTAGCCATTCCGCAAAGCTTTCTGATATGATCGTTCAGCTCAGGTGTCAACCTTTGAATAATCGTGCATGAAGCAATAGACTGTCGGATAATCTCACTCATGGATGTTTTGGCTTCTGAAGCTTTACCTTTTAGCGTATAATATTCTTCAGTTGACATCTTCAAACTGACGATATAAGTTTTCTTTTCGGAGACAATTTTTGTGGGTCTACCACCTTTTTTATAACTGTTCATTTTCTTCTACTTAGACCAGCGGGATGCAGAAGCAAGGGTTTTGGTAATACCAAAACATAAACTTGCTTCGCATAAAACTGACAGGGTATTAGCGTTTGAGGCCTTATAATTTCAGTTGTTTTCGTTGAGAGAAATTCAAGGTGATTTCCTCCTTCAGACTATCGTCCGGCACTAGTTCAAACTTTTTAATCAGCAATTTTAAAGCTGGATTTTGCTTTATCATTTGCTCTGTAATGTACCTTGTCTCCGGTGTTAGTTTTTCGATTAAATAGTCTGCAATATCGTAACCAGCTGGTAATTTTTCAGTCTTACTTAAGCCTTCCAAAAAGTCAGAAATTCGAATGTCGATGCCATATCTTTTCATTAGTTTGGCTTTTCTGTACCATGTTTTGAAAGCACCCTGATCAGGAAATAAAACCACTTTCTGATCTGATAGGATTTTAAAATTACTGGTATTCAGACTTCCATATTTTCCACCGGAAGCAATCCAACGGTAATCTTTTAAAAAATGGGCAGCAATTACAGCACTTTTTTCACTTTCTACTATTCCAATTGGTTTCGAAATATCTTCTTTAAGTAGGTGTTCGCCGAAAAAACACTGTTTGAGTTTAAAATCTTCGTGCTTAATTCGGAAATGTACCCAGGAGATGTGATTGAACGGATGTTTTATCCGTTTCCCTGTTTTGGGTGAGTATTGCATAATTTTACCGGTGCGAATATTTCCGTTGGAATCCACTTGCCAAAATATTGTTGCCCCATCCCATATTTTAGAAGTTCCAAGTTTGTACTTCGCAAATAGTTCCAGAGCTGCAGTTTCCCCAATTTGTGAACATAGAAACTGAAACAGATTATTATCCTTATAGGATCTTTGGCTTTGGTATAATAGATCATTATCGATAAAACTTATCGCCTGAATGGTTTCTGGAGCACTGTTGGAAGGGAGGGAGGTTCCACGTGTTTTAGGTAAAATGTAATTGTTATCCTGAAAGTATTGACTGGGCGTATAATGATAGCCGCATTTTTCTTCACGGTTACACCTCCCAACATTTTTGGGAAAGGTAATCTGCTTTTCTGTATCAATATATCTAACAAATACATTCTTCTTATTACAAGCAGGGCATGTATGTCGTGTTGAAGCTCCTTGATATGGTTCAAGTTTAAATCTAAAAGTATTCATCTTAGCTGGTGTTTATCGTTTTTTTGAAAATGGAATGGAATAGTCTTCTGAGAGAACTTCAGGTGTCATTATTGCAGGAATATGCGAATGAATACAGGCCGAACTATTTTTCCGGCCTGTATTTATCCATTCCAATAATTCATCCTCATAGAAATAGAGCTTCTTGCCACTTTTATAGCAGGGAATGCTTCCTTTTCGGACAAGAGTATAAACTGTTGATTTGGCTTTCATAAGAATTTTACAAGCCTCATTGATCTCGATTGGCCTTTTCGGAATATCCGGCCTTTGGATTTCTTCGATCAGATTTCTTAACTGCGTTACTTCATGAATTAGAAAGCCTACAGCTTCCGGTAACTTTTCGAATGTAATTTCATCTTTACACATGGCAACTGTTTTTAATTGTTTGTGTACAAATGAAAAAGGTGTTTTACAGGTGCCTTTAAGTCACCAAAAAAACACCATAGAAACACCGGAGATCGAGAATGTTTAGTTGCTGAGTTTATACTTGATTGGAATATTACAGTTGCTGTCAGGAATTCTCAGTTTTTTCTTGATTGTCTTTATTTCACTGACTTCCTGAAGGGTAGGGGCAAACACCATTTTAAGGAAATGGGAGATGGATAGTTGGTCTGTTAATCGAAAATGGTTCCAAATATTCCACCCATAATGATAGATGTCGTTAACCTTTAATTGCTTGTCAACTTTTATTGGTTGTATCGATTTTAATTCTTCACCATTTGAATACATTTCTACAAATGTACACAGTCTTAAAAGTTCAGAATCTGATGCATACGGAGCAAAAACTTCTTGGGAATATTGGAGAGCTTGTTTTAATAATTTTTGCTTTTTCTGATCTGATGTTTCCTGAAATGTTTCGCGTATTTCATTTGTCGGGACGTTGTTGGGAATATATTCCAAACCTGCTTTTATCTCATTATTAGCAGATTCTTTTCTCTCAAATACTTTAGAAGAAATTATCCGGGGTAGCAAAAAATTATCGATCAGGCTATTAATACTGATATACACAGCCACTGAAAATACAACGACAATTAAGAAAACGATATTCGCTGTAAATAAATCAAGTTTAGTTAATAAGCAGAAATACCTTGTTAATGTCGCCAAAACCAAAATGGCACAGCAAACAAGAAGAATAAGAATAATATTTTCCGGTTTCTTAATCGTCATAGAAACTATTTTAAACTAATCTTGTTGGCAGACTCCCGTTTCTTTTCATTAACTAAATCGGCATAAATCTGAGTAGTTGAAACGTTTTTATGAGTTAGCATTTTAGAAACGGTGTAAATATCTGTGCCAAGAGCTATCTGTAAGGTGGCAAAAGTATGTCGGAAACAGTGAAATGTTATCTTCTTCTTTATTCCGGCCGAGGCAACCCAATTCTTCAACGGTTGAAAAGTCATGCTTCTCTCCAGATCTTTAAAAACTCTTCCATTACTGCGTTTACCGCATAATTGCAGCGCTTCATTGCTTAGAGGTAATGTTGTTTCCGTATCGGTTTTTTCGGTTTTTAACCGCATACAAAATTCGCCTTCGGATGCTGGAATAATATTATCCCATCTTAAGTTTAAGATATCGCTGATCCGTAATCCGGTCAAACACGAGAATAATGAAGCAGATTTCAAAACAGATATGTCGCAAGGAGTTGCTGCAAGCGTTTTGAGTTCTTCTAATGTCAGGTATTCAATTTTGGTATCGACAGTTTCAATGCTTTCCAAAAAGTCGTTTATATTCTCAAATATTAATTTGTCCCGATAAGCCAGTTTTAATAGTGCCCTATATGTTGAGAAATATGAAGCTGCAGAGTTTTGAGAAATGGGCAATTTTGTATGTTTTAGCTGTTTTGCACTCAGTAGATATGACCTGAATTTTCTACTTAAATCAACCGTTATGTCCTCAAATAAGCATTTGCCATTCACGAATTTCTCAAAATGAGCATATACCATCATCCACTTCTGATCTTTCTTTAGGGCAATTTTGTAGAAGTAATCTAAAAAGTCTGCTTTAAGTTTATGCTTGTCCAGAAATCCAAATTGATCATTTATTAGCGATTGTACCCTGATTGCTCGAATACCTTCAGCTTTGTTCAGTACTTCGCGGTTGTATTCCTTCTCAAGCTCTGTTCTTGGCTTTTTGTAAATGTATATGCCGAGAAACTCTCTGCGTGTCAGTTTCATCGTATACGGATTCCTTATAGCAGGATAATAATCCAAATAAAGCGATAATCTTCCTTTTGAAATCGCACGTTTTCTTAAAGTAACTTTTACACAAGCCATAATTATTCAGTGTTTGTTGGTGAAAAAATTCTGTCTAACTCATCTTTTGCAATCTTTATGTATTTTCCTTCTTTGATCTTATCGATATTATTTCGCTTTATCAAGCCATACAGACCGTCTCGGCTAATGTTGAATTTTTGCATTGCCTCCTGGACAGTATAATATTCCATGAATGATTGCTCACTAAGACCTCGTGCAACTAGAATATGTTTCTTTGAATAGAGCACCGATAATCCTTCCTTTTTCTTAGGAATCTGATGTCTTGAAACTAGGGTGTAAGCTGCTGATGTGGTAATTGAGAATTCTGTACAGATTTCGGGAATACTTATCCACTCCGTTATTTCTTTATGGTTTGCGTCTCCTTTGCGTTTAAAAAATTTATCGATATGAAGCTTGTTATAATAGCTTCTTCCATTTTTTACAATTTTAGGAATATTGTTTTCCCTAATAATTTTATATACCCAGCTATCTTTTACTTTAAAGGTTTCTTTAATTTCAGAAATCGAATAATATTCAGGAGGCAATTGTTTTATTTTTTCAGGAGGAATATTTCTTACCATTGCCTTTTCCATCATATCGTCAATGTCGGTGCGTTTTACAAGCATGATTCTTGACGAAATTTTAGATACAGGTAGCTGTCCTGAATGAATTAGTTTATAAATGGTTTGTCTGCTCAATCCCAGATATATGCCAACCTCATTCACTCGCAAGAAGTCTTTTGAGCATATCTCATTATAAGAAGGTATTCTTCGAGAAATCAAACTGGTATTTTTTTGCTTCTCAATTTTTTCCTTTCTCTGTTGATCTTTATATGCTTGATTATTGCATCTATGAGAACAGTATTTTGTAGTTGTTTTTTGTGCTGTAAATTCTTTATTGCACCATAAACAATGTTTGCTTATTTCCATTTCGTCCTTCTTAAAGTATCCATTTATTGTAATCTATCGTAAACCAATACATATTACTGCATATAAACTACACTACTTTGCAATTTTTCATTTTTCAAGTTAAGAATATTTGTAGAAAAATACAAATGAGGTACAAAAATGAGCAAAACATTAAGGAATTTTGACTAAAAGCTGAAATTGCCTCCAAGTACACTGAAAAACAACACTTTGATTGATAGGTATTTGTGTGTTTTGGTGATTAAAAATATATGAATTTACTTGCCGATACAGAAATTCTTAAAAATATGCCCCAGAACCTCTTCTGTGCCAACCTCTCCGGTAATTTCAGCAAGATAATGCAAACATTCGCGAATATCCTGCGCAAGGAAGTCGCCGGTAATTTGCATGTCAAGGCCATTCAAAACACGTAATATTGCTTCATGTGCATTTTTCAATATTTCGTAATGACGTGCGTTGGTAACAATTACATCTTGTTGTTCGGCTTCCTCCATATCAATGGAATGGCTCATATAATCGATCAGTTCTTCCAGGTTTTCCTTTTGTTTGGCTGCAATGAAAACCGCTTTTTCGTTGTCGGTGAGTTCCATTACCTCAATTTGCTGAATAGTGTCGCGTAAACCGGAATCGATTTTATTGGCCACAATAATCAGCGTCTGATGTGGGGCAATTCGTTCGCGGATCTTCTGAATGCGGCTTTCCACAAGTGGGTAGGGATTATTGGTATCAACTACCAACAGAACCACAGTTGCCTGTTCTAATTTACTGTAACTTCGCTCAATCCCCAGGTTTTCAATATGATCTTCAGTTTCGCGAATACCGGCTGTATCGAAAAATCGAAAAGCCGTTCCGCGAATATTTACCACGTCTTCAATTACATCGCGCGTAGTTCCATGAATATCAGAAACAATTGCGCGGTCTTCATTCAATAACGCATTTAACAGCGTTGATTTCCCCACATTAGTTTCGCCAACAATAGCCACAGGAATTCCGTTTTTAATGGCATTTCCCAATTGAAACGAATCCTTTAGTTTTCGTAACAACTTTTCAATTTGCTCGGTTAGTTTGTGTAAAGCTGTCCGGTCGGCAAATTCCACATCTTCTTCACTAAAATCCAACTCTAGTTCCACCATTGCAGTAAAATGCAAAAGCTGGTCACGCAAAGCACTAATTTCTCTCGAGAATCCACCACGCATCTGGTTCATGGCCAGTTTATGAGCAGCAGCATTGGACGATGCGATAACATCCGCCACACCTTCTGCCTGCGAAAGATCCATTTTCCCGTTCAGAAATGCCCGTTGTGTAAATTCGCCAGGCAATGCCAATCGGGCTCCGTTTTCAACCAAAACATTCAAAATTCGCTGCTGAATATACACCGATCCATGACAGGATATTTCGATAATATCTTCGCCGGTAAACGAATGTGGCGCACGAAACAACGCAATAACCACTTCATCTATGGTTTCGTTGGCTGAAACTATTTTTCCAAAATGAAGAGTATTTGCAGCCTGATCGGCAAGTGATTTCCCAACTTTCGGACTTTCGTAAACCTTATCGCATATGGAAATGGCATCGCTACCGGAAAGACGGATTACTGCAATGGCTCCAACTCCCGGAGAGCTTGATATGGCGCATATTGTTGACTGATCGAGCATAATTTATTCTAAAAAATGTTGGCACAAATATATGGATAATTAAAGTGTTTTGGCTTTGTTGATTTATGTTATCATAATTTTTGAATAATCATTTAGGCATTTCCTTTCGCATTTATTACATTTGAATCCTCAAATACAGACAATGATGCCTAAAAACACTTATGATTTCCTAATTGTTGGAGCTGGATTATTTGGATCGGTGTTTGCCGCCGAAATGAAAAAAAGAGGCAAAAAATGCCTGGTAATAGACAAACGAAAACATGTTGCCGGAAACATTTACACCGAAAAACGAGAGGATATAAATGTACATGTGTATGGTGCACATATTTTTCATACCAGCAATAAACGGGTTTGGGATTACGTAAACAACCTCGTGGAATTTAACCGCTACACGAATTCTCCGGTGGCGAATTATAAAGGCCGGCTTTACAATCTCCCTTTTAACATGAATACTTTTTACCAGTTATGGGGAGTAACAACGCCCGAACAAGCCAGGCAAAAAATTGAAGAACAACGCGAAGCTTACAAACACATTCAAAATCCGAAAAACCTGGAAGAACAGGCGCTGGTACTGGGAGGTAAAGACATCTACGAGAAGCTGATAAAAGGATATACCGAAAAACAGTGGGGAAGGCCTGCTTCTCAAATTCCGGCTTTTATCATCCGCCGACTTCCTTTTCGTTTCACGTTTGATAACAACTATTTTAACGATCTATATCAGGGAATTCCGATTGGTGGTTACACTAAATTAGTGGAAAAACTGTTGGAAGGAGTGGAAGTTAGAACAGGCGTTAATTTCTTTGAAGACAAAACCAATCTGCTGGCATTAGCTGATAAAATCGTATTTACAGGAAAAATTGACGAGTATTTTGATTTTCAGTTTGGGAAGTTAGAATACCGAAGTCTGCATTTTGAGCATGAAATACTGGAAACAGAGAATTTTCAGGGAAATGCGGTTGTGAATTACACCGATAGAGAAGTGCCGTATACACGTATCTTAGAGCACAAACATTTTGAATTCGGGCAGCAGAAAAAGACTATCATAACACGCGAATATCCGCATGAATTCTCGAAAGACAATGAATCGTATTACCCGTTAAATGATGAGAAGAATCAAGCGATCTATGAAAAGTATTTAAAATTATCGCAAGAGAAAGACAATATAATTTTTGGTGGCCGTTTAGCAGAGTTTAAATACTATGATATGCACCAGGTTATTGAAAAAGCATTAGACAAAGCAGAACAAATTATCTCAGAAAACTAATAACTCCCCAAAAACACTATTTTTTTATGGACTTAACGCCTTCCTCAAATATTTATATTGCCTGTAAACCACAGGCTGCCACCGGAGGTCCGGAGCTTCTTCACCAGTTAGTAGCCAAATTAAATCAATCCGGTCATAAAGCCCGAATGTTTTATTTGAAAAAAATGGACGATCCGATTCATCCGAACTACAAAAAGTACATCGATGACTATGTATTTGAAATTGAAGATGATGCCAACAATATTCTCATTGTTCCGGAGACGCGTACATTTGAATTATATAAATACAAAAACATTCAAAAAATTATTTGGTGGCAAAGTGTAGACAACTATTATGTGTCGAAAAAACGGCTGAAAAACCGGGTGCTTGCTGCTTTTGGGGTAAAGAAATTTTTCAATATTGAAAACCCAAAACACCATAATACGATCGTCCATCACCTGGTACAATCGAAATATGCCGAGCTGCATCTAAAGCAATATAATATTGACAGCTGCTCATACCTCACAGATTATATTCGGGAAGATTTTATTTCAAAATCAAAAACAATATCAAGCGGAAAGAAAGACGATATTGTGCTTTACAACCCGCGCAAAGGCAAGAAATTCACAAAAAGAATTATCGAAGCTTACCCAGAAATAGAATGGGTTCCGCTAGTTAATTTAACGCCGGCACAGGTTGCTGACAAAATTGCAACAGCTAAAGTTTATATTGATTTTGGCAATCATCCCGGAAGAGACCGTTTTCCGCGCGAAGCAGCAGCTTTGTATAATTGCGTGATAACCGGAAAGCAAGGCGCTGCAAACAACCAGGTAGATATTCCGATTGATGATGAGTACAAGTTTGATGATGACGAACAGCAAATAAAACAAATTGGCGATAAAATTAAAGAATGCATTGAGGATTACGATGTTAAGATAAAACATTTTGAGCCGTACCGGAAAGCGATTGAAAAACAGGAAGAAATTTTTGAAGAAGAAATTAGAGAAATTTTCGCCTAATGACGACATTTGAATATATTTATCGAAATTCATTAAGTCATGGAACTGCTTCTAAAAGAATCAGCAAAAATAATTAAGGAATCAAAATTCACCATCGCTTTTACCGGCGCCGGAATTTCGGTTGAAAGCGGGATTCCGCCATTTCGTGGCGAACACGGACTCTGGAACAAATACGATCCGCAGGTGCTTGATTTGGGGTATTTCCTGAATAACTCTGAACGCAGCTGGTTGTATATTCGTGAAATATTCTACGATTTTTTTGCTGAAGCGGAACCCAACGATGCACACCGGGTGCTGGCAAAAATGGAAAGTAACAAACTGTTAAACGCTGTTGTTACCCAGAATATCGACAACTTACATTACGAAGCCGGAAGTGAGACCGTTTATGAGTTTCATGGCAATTCAAAAAAACTGAAGTGTTTAAAATGCGGACAAGTTTATGACGCAAAGGATATTGATTTCGAGAATATACCACCAAAGTGTAGTAAGGATGATGAAATACTAAAACCCGACTTTATTTTCTTTGGCGAAGGAATTCCGCACGATGCATATTCTGATTCGTTCGCAGCGGCCGAAAAAGCTGAAGTCTGTATTATTGTTGGTTCAACGGGCGAAGTAACACCGGCATCGTATGTGCCACGAACTGCTAAACAAGCCGGAGCTACAATTATCGAAATCAACCCCGATGAAACCATTTTTACTTCAGCAATCACCGATATTCATTTAAAAGGAAAAGCTGCCGAAGTTTTAAATCAGCTGGGCGAATTATTGTTTTGAACTTTTCAACCAAATGTTTGAAGTTTATTGTCGCGAGGCATATACTTTGACTGGAAAACAATTAATCTGCGGATCATTTTCGGTATAACTTGAAGAAAATTTATATTTGCGCTACGAAAACAAATAGGGTAACTTCGGTTTTAGCCCGACAATTTCTTGACAGGCTAAAATTGTTACCACTTTAATTAAAAAATAAACAAATGAAATTACTTGAAGGAAAAACAGCGATCATTACCGGCGCTTCTCGCGGTATTGGTAAAGCAATTGCTGTAAAGTATGCACAGGAAGGGTGCGATGTTGCCTTTACCGATCTTTTTGAAGATGACAATATGAAAGCCACGGAAGAGGAATTAAAAACTTATGGTATAAAAGCCAAAGGGTACGCTTCTGATGCAAGTAATTTTGAAGATACCGACCGTGTTGTAAGCGAGATCGTTAAAGAATTTGGCCGTATCGATGTATTGGTAAATAACGCAGGTATTACCAAAGACACTTTGTTGATGCGAATGACTGAAGACCAGTGGGATGCAGTTATTAACGTTAACCTGAAATCGGTATTTAACTTTACAAAAGCAGCTCAGCGCACCATGCTAAAACAACGCTCAGGTTCAATTATCAACATGAGTTCGGTTGTTGGAGTTAGCGGAAATGCAGGTCAGGCGAACTACTCGGCATCAAAAGCCGGTATTATCGGGTTTACCAAGTCGGTAGCACGCGAACTGGGTTCTCGTGGTGTTCGTTCAAATGCCATCGCACCTGGTTTTATTATTACTGAAATGACCGGTAAAATTCCGGAAGATGCACGTAAAGCATGGGAAGCTTCAATTCCATTAAAAAGAGGTGGAACTCCGGAAGAAGTAGCAGGTGTTGCAACATTCCTTGCTTCTGATCTTTCATCGTATGTAAGCGGACAGGTTATTACTGTTTGTGGAGCAATGAATACTTAAAAAACGTTATAAAATACAAGGAAAGCTGTCTGAAAGGGCAGCTTTTTTTGTTTCTTTGTGTTAGATGAAACACAGGGCCATATTTGTAGGACTCACTACAATTGATATTCAGTATTTTATAGATGAGATTCCGGTTGCCAACACCAAAATTAAAACCGACATTCCGGATATTTTAGTTGGCGGACCGGCAACTAATGCTGCTGTTGCATTTGCCTATCTGAATAAAACGGCAACGTTGGCCAGTCCGGCTGGTCTCAATGCTTTTTCCTCATTTATCGATCAGGATTTGAACAGTGTTGGGGTCGATCATTTTGATCTGGCTTATGGTCAGGATTTCGAAACAATTTTGGCTACTGTATTAACATCAAAAAATGGCGACAGAACCATTGTTACACATAATCCTACCGTAGTTAAAAGTACAATTTCGCCGCAAAAACTGATAGATCTGGTAGAGCCACAGGTTTTGCTTATTGATGGTTTTTACCCGGAATTCAGTCTTGAATGTGTGCGAATTTGTAAGGAGCGAGGAATACCTGTAGTTTCTGATTGTGGCAGCTGGAAACCGCAGTTTAACGAGCTTTTAGACTATATTGATATTGCCATATGCTCAGCCGACTTTATGCCACCCGGTTGTAAAAACAGTGAAGAATTATTTGATTTTATGGCAGCAAAAAACGTAAAATCGGTGGCCGTTTCAAACGGAGGATCTGCAATTGAATATGTATCGAACGAGAAAAAGGGGAGAGTTACAGTTCCAAAAGTGAAGGTAAAAGACACACTTGGCGCGGGAGATTTTCTTCATGGTGCTTTTTGCTACTATTTTCTTGAAAGTGCTGATTTCGAAAGAGCTATAAAAGAAGCAGCTTTATTGGCTTCGTTTACCTGCAGTTTTGAGGGAACGCGGAAATGGTTAAATTTTGATCATAATGCCTGACATCTAAAAAATAATCCGTAAATTGTTTTAATCGGGAACAGTAAAAGAATAATGTTAAATAAATCAATTGCATATCGATTGAGTGTTTATATCTCCCTGGCAGTAATAGGGGTATTTATTGCTTTTATTGGTATATTTTTTCTTTTCAATCAAACACTTATAAAAGAGAGTGTAAAGAATAAGGCGATGTCGCAAAGTACGCATGTAACAAGTCAGGTACAGCGTTACATTGTTACTACTTCGGAGGTTACCGGAAATATTGCCGACCAGGTTATTTTTTACGGACAACAAGATCATGCTGATTTATTCATTCAAAGTCTCGTTAATAAATATCCATTTATCAATGCCATTTATGTAAAGATTGATTCAACAGTTACCGACTTGCCGTATTGGAGCTATTTCACATACAGAGACGGTGATTCGACAGTAATACAACGGGGGAGTGGCAATATTTCTTCGTGCGCGAATGAGCAGGTTCAGTTTCAGAAACTGATGAAACAGAAAGTCGAAGGTTGGTCGGAACCCTATTTATGCGACCGAAACAATACGGTTGTTGCTGCCTATTGTGCTCCAATAATTTTAAAAAACTCATCAGGACTAGAAAAACGTGTTGGCGAAGTAATTTGCGAAATGTCAATAAATGAGCTGAATAAGCAGGTGAACAGTTTAAAAATAGGAAAAGGAGGGTTTGCTTTTCTGATGTCGCAAGATGGCATTTATATTACACATCCTGTTACCGAATGGATACTTAACCGCAGTATTTACGATATAAATGAAAAAGTTCTGCGCGAAGATATTAAAACTAGAAACGACCAGGTACTTTCAGACACAAAACCTGGAACATTAATAGCCTATCCCGAATTATTTGATTTCGAAAAGGCCTTGGTTTATTATGTTCCTATTCAGCAAAATGGTTGGGTTTTGGTTTCGGTTTTACCTTACAAAGAATTGTTCGAACCTTTGTACTTGCCGGTACTTCAGATGTTGTTCTTCTCGGTTCTGGGAATTCTGATCATTTATTTAACGGTTACTTACATTATCAACCGTCAGATTAAACCACTGAGTCTGGTTACCAAGCAGTTAAAGCGTTTTAGTAATTTAACCGGGCCGTATAAAGATATTCCGGATAACGAAGTTACTCAGGTAGCGGAGAGTTTGAATTACATGAAATCGTGGTACGAAAAATACCTGCAAACTCAATCCGACGAGCAAAAGAAAAAGCTGCAACGCCAGGAAGATATGAATCAGGCTTCCGAAATTCAGCAAAGTTTTATTAAATCAATTTATCCGGCTTTTCCCGACCGTACTGATATCGATATTTATTCCACTTATCAACCGGCCAGAGGTGTTAGCGGCGACTTGTTCGATTATTTCTTTATCGATGATGAGCACATGGTTCTAACAATGGGGGATGTTTCGGGGAAAGGTGTTCCGGCGGCATTTTTTATGAGTGTTGCACAAACAACAATTAAAACAAATGCCTTGGAACCAAAAGCGAATTTAATTGTAGAAAAAGTTAATAAAGAGTTGTGTACGAGCAATCATCATCAGTTCTTTCTGACATTGTTTTTAGGTGTTCTAAATGTAAAAACCGGCATCTTAGAATATTGTAATGCAGCCCACACTCCGGGTTATATTTTAAATAAAGATGGGGTAGTAACAGAATTGGCACAGTCGCACGGACTTCCGCTGGGACTTTATCCCGATAAATCTTATAGCTCAGCAAAAATCCAACTAAATGCGAATGACACCTTGGTTTTATACACCGATGGTGTTACCGAAATGCTAAACGAAAACCATGTTCAGTACGGTAATAAGCAACTTGTTGAGAACCTGAAATCGCTATCAGGACAAGGCCCCAAAGAAATGGTTGAACGTTTAGAAAAGAGTTTCAAAATGTATATGGGGCATGCTCCTCAAACTGACGACATTACGATGCTGATCCTTAATTACAAAGCATAAAAAAAGGAGGTTTTCACCTCCTTTTGAAATTTATCAGTTTCGTTTCTTATTCTTTCAGCGCTTTTTTATTCGATAAAATGCGCATCTGAAGTTTTTCATTCTTCTTATCAAAACCAACCGAAATTGTATCTCCTTCGGTAATCGATGCCTTGATAATTATTTCGGCCATTTCATCTTCCAGGTACTTCTGGATAGCTCTTTTTAATGGTCGTGCACCAAACTGAGGATCGTAACCTTTCTCGGCAATAAAATCTTTTGCTGCCGGAGAAATTTTCAGCTTATAATTCAGTGATTCAACACGTTTGTACAAACCTTCAATTTCGATGTCGATAATGCTGTGAATATGTTTTTTCTCCAGTTGGTTAAACATCACCACATCATCAATACGGTTCAGGAACTCCGGAGCAAATGCTTTTTTCAGTGCTTTCTGAATGATGTATTTTGTATGCTCATTTTCCTCTTCAGGCGTTTTAGCCGTTGCGAAACCAACACCTCGACCAAAGTCTTTTAATTGACGCGATCCGATATTCGATGTCATAATGATAATCGTATTCTTGAAATCAACATTGCGTCCCAAACTATCGGTTAAACGTCCTTCGTCCATCAACTGAAGCAAAATATTAAATACATCAGGATGCGCTTTCTCAATCTCATCGAGCAATACAACAGAGTACGGCTTACGTCTTACTTTTTCGGTCAACTGGCCACCTTCTTCGTAGCCCACATATCCCGGAGGCGCTCCAACCAATCTCGATACAGCAAATTTCTCCATGTATTCACTCATGTCAATACGAATCAGCGAATCCAGATTGTCGAACAAATAAGTAGTTAAAACTTTTGCCAACTGGGTTTTTCCAACACCTGTAGGTCCAAGGAATATAAATGTTCCGATTGGGCGGTTTGGATCTTTCAGTCCCGCGCGGTTACGTTGAATTGCTTTAACAATTTTGGCAATTGCCTCGTCTTGTCCAACAACCTTGCCTTTCAAGTCGTTGCCCATGTTCATCAGGCGTTTTCCTTCGGCCTGCGCAATACGCTGTACCGGAATTCCTGACATCATAGCAACAACCTCGGCAACTTTGTGTTCATCAACCGTTTCACGATGGTTCAACAGATCTTTTTCCCACTGTTCTTTTGCATCTTCCAAAAGAGTGAGCAGGTTTTTTTCTTTATCGCGATAGTTGGCTGCCAGCTCAAAATTCTGACTTTTAACCGCCGCAATTTTATCATCTTTGGTTTTCTCTATCTTTTCTTCCAGCTTAACAATGTTATCCGGAACGTTGATATTTGAGATATGAACACGCGAACCAGCTTCGTCAAGTGCATCGATGGCTTTGTCCGGTAAATAACGATCGGTAATATAGCGTGCGGTTAATTTCACACAGCTTTCAATCGCTTCCGGCGTAAAGGTTACGTTGTGGTGATCTTCGTAACGTTCCTTAATGTTATTCAGAATTTCGATGGTTTCGTCAACCGAAGTAGGGTCGACCATTACTTTCTGAAAACGACGTTCCAAAGCACCGTCTTTTTCAATTTGCTGACGGTATTCATCCAGCGTAGTAGCGCCAATACATTGAATGTCGCCACGTGCCAAAGCAGGTTTTAACATGTTGGCCGCATCCAGCGATCCGGTTGCGCCACCGGCACCTACAATGGTATGAATTTCGTCGATAAACAAAATTACATTGTTTACTTTCGAAAGCTCATTCAAAATAGCTTTCATACGCTCCTCGAACTGTCCGCGGTACTTTGTACCCGCCACAATCGAAGCAATATCAAGGCTTACAACGCGTTTGTCGAATAATATTCTCGATACTTTTTTGCCCACAATTCGTAGTGCCAATCCTTCGGCAATGGCTGATTTACCAACGCCCGGTTCTCCAATTAAAATTGGGTTGTTCTTTTTGCGTCGACTCAGGATTTGTGCCAGTCGCTCAATCTCTTTCTCGCGACCTACAATTGGGTCAAGACTGTTTTCTTCTGCCAGTTTGGTAATATCAATACCAAAGTTGTCGAGTACAGGTGTATCCGATTTGGCGCCGGCAGCTTTTTTCGAGCTTTGTCCGCCCGATGAAGGGCCTTTTCCAAAACCTTCGCCCGGCTCATCGTCATCGCTTTCAGGGAAATCCGATTTCGCTTCAGGCTGCTGGTAGTCTTGCAATTGCGACTTAACCATGTAGTAATTAATACCCAGTTCAACGAGCATTTGAGTTATCAAACTGTCGTTGTCTTTTAATATAGCCAGCAACAGGTGGCCGCTATTGGCCGTTGCACTTTTAAACGATCGTGCCTCCAAATAAATCAACTTCAACGTCTTTTCAGTCGATTTCAGCATAATCAAATCAGCTTTCTGATTTATATCTTTATCTGTGCGTACCTTGCTTTCGATTAGTTGTTTTACTTCAACCAGGTCGACACCCAGGTTTTCGAGAATATCAGTAGCAGTACCTTCGCCTTCTCTCAAAATTCCCAAAAAAAGATGCTCCTGGCCTATATAATCATTCCCCAAACGAATTGCCTCCTCCCGGCTATATCCGATAATGTCTTTAATTCTTGGTGAAAATTGTGAATCCATATATAGTCTCCTTTTTATCTCGGTTTAACAAATACTATTCCTAAAAGGTTGAAAGACTAAATTAAATAAATTTTGAAGCTGGGAAGTATCGAAATGGCAGAAGTTATCAAAGGTAACCTAAACATCATGAATAATTGTCAGTTGAAATGTTAATATCTTCTTGTCAAAAGTATGTAAAACACTACTAGATATGCGTGTTACACGAATGATTTTACTATTTTTGTGGGTCTTTAAATAGTGATAATTTATTTTGAAAGGAGATATAATGACAGAAGGTGAAAAGATTATCAGAATAAACATTGAGGAGCAGATGAAATCTGCCTATATTGATTATTCAATGTCGGTAATTGTTTCGCGTGCATTACCCGATGTACGCGATGGTTTTAAACCGGTACACCGCCGGGTTTTATTTGGTATGCACGAACTTGGAATTCTTTCCAATCGTCCGTATAAAAAGTCGGCCAGGATTGTTGGTGAGGTGCTTGGTAAGTACCACCCGCACGGCGACTCTTCAGTTTATTTTACCATGGTACGTATGGCGCAACATTGGTCGTTGCGTTACCCAATGGTCGATGGTCAGGGTAACTTTGGTTCTGTTGATGGCGACAGTCCGGCAGCAATGCGTTATACCGAGGCTCGTATGTCGAAGATTTCGGAAGAAACTTTGGCCGACCTGGACAAAAATACTGTTGATTTCCAGCCTAACTTCGATGAATCGTTGGGTGAGCCTACAGTTTTACCAACAAAAATCCCACAGTTGCTTGTAAATGGTGCTTCGGGTATTGCCGTTGGTATGGCTACAAACATGCCACCACACAACCTTAGCGATGTTATTGACGCTACAATAGCTTATGTAGATGACAATGACATTGAAATGGAGCAGCTTATCGAAATAGTGAAAGCTCCCGATTTTCCAACCGGAGGTATTATTTACGGTTACCAGGGCGTAAAAGATGCCTACGAAACCGGTAAAGGCCGAATTGTTATCCGGGGTAAAGCGCACATTGAAAACGAAGGTGGCCGCGAGAAGATCGTTGTAACCGAAATTCCATACATGGTTAACCGCGCAGAAATGATTCAGAAAACTGCCGACCTGGTTAACGAAAAGAAAATTGAAGGAATTTCGAATGTAAACGATGAGTCGGACCGCGAAGGTATGCGAGTTGTTTACGATTTGAAACGCGATGCAATGAGCAACGTGGTTTTAAATAAACTATACAAATACACTCAGCTGCAAACTTCGTTTAGTGTTAACAGTATTGCACTGGTTCATGGTCGTCCGAAGATTTTAAATTTAAAGGAACTGATCAAACACTTTGTGGATCACCGTCATGAGGTTGTTACTCGCCGTACGCAGTACGAATTGGAGCAAGCCGAAAAGCGTGCTCATATTCTGGAAGGACTTATTATTGCCAGCGATAATATCGACGAAGTAATTGCAATTATCCGCGGGTCTTCAACTCCGGAAGAAGCACGAAACAAATTGATTGAACGATTTGAACTGAGTGAGGTTCAATCGCGTGCAATTGTTGAAATGCGATTGCGTCAGTTAACCGGTCTTGAACAAGACAAACTTCGTAAAGAATACGACGAAATTATGGCGCAGATTGAACATTACAAAGCCATTCTTGCCGACGTAAACTTGCGAATGGAAATTATAAAAGAAGAATTGCAGGAGGTTAAAGCGAAATACGGTGACGAACGTCGTACTGAAATTGTTCCAAACGCCGAAGAATTTAACCCTGAAGATTTTTATGCCGATGAAGAAATGGTAATTACCATCTCTCACTTAGGTTATATAAAACGTACGCCACTTACCGAGTTCAGAACTCAGGGCAGGGGAGGTATAGGTTCAAAAGGAAGTACCACCCGCGATGAAGATTTCCTTGAGCACATTATTATTGCATCGATGCATAACACTTTATTGTTATTCACCGAAAAAGGAAAATGTTTCTGGCTGAAAGTGTACGAAATTCCGGAAGGAACAAGGGCTTCAAAAGGTCGTGCAATTCAAAACATGTTGAATATTGAGTCGGACGATCAGGTGTTGGCATTTATTAAAGTGAGAACACTGGCCGATCAGGAATTCATCAATAATAACTACATTATTCTTGCTACCAAAAAAGGTATTATCAAGAAAACAACGTTAGAAGCGTATTCACGTCCGCGCCAAAACGGAGTTAATGCAATTACCATTAAAGAAGGCGACCAATTACTGGAAGCTCGTTTGACAAATGGTAATAGCGAAGTTATGCTGGCTGTGCGCTCGGGTAAGGCAATTCGTTTCAACGAAAGTATTGTTCGTGCAATCGGTAGAACAGCATCCGGAGTTCGCGGAATTACACTTGGCCATGAAAATGATGAAGTAATTGGTATGGTTTGTGTAATGGATGAAAATGAAGACATCCTGGTAGTTGCCGAAAAAGGATATGGAAAACGTTCTAAAATTGATGATTACCGTGTAACAAACCGTGGTGGTAAAGGTGTAAAAACACTGAATATTACCGAAAAAACAGGCGAGTTGGTTGCCATAAAAAGTGTTTCTGATGATAATGATCTGATGATTATTACACAAAAAGGAATAACCATTCGTTTAGCGGTTAACACAATTTCAGTACTCGGACGAGCAACACAGGGAGTACGAGTTATCAATCTGAGAGAAGACGACAGAATTGCGTCGGTTGCCCGAATTGCTGTTGAAGAAGAAGCTTCGGAAGATGTAACTGACCAGAATACTGAAGGCGTTGATAATGAAGAAAATAACTTAGAACAAGAATAAATTATTGATTATTTGTACTGTTATTTTGATAAAATTTGAAAAGATATATTTTTGTGGCCTGTAAGAGGGACTATTAATCGAAATTTTAAAATTTTAAATAAGTATAAAAATGAAAAAAACTATCATTCTTCTAGCCTTGGTTTTTTCTGTTTCTGCAGTATTTGCACAGAAAGGAAAAGTAACCAGTGCTCAGAACCTTAAAGACTCAGGAAAATTAGATAAAGCGTTGGAGGCCATTGCTGAAGCAACTGATCCTGCAAACGATAAAGCCGAAAAGTCTATTCCATGGCCAAAAACATGGGAAGTAAAAGGCGAAATTTATCAGGCAATTTTTGCAAGCCAGGACGAAAGTGTAAAAGCTTTAAGCGATGATCCGTTAACAGTAGCGTTAGAGTCGTACAAAAAAGCACTTGAGCTTGATGATAAAGACAAGTTCTCGAAAAGTGTAAAAATTAAGTTAACATTGTTAACTAACGACTTAACAAATCAAGCTGTTGAAGCATTCAACAACGACGATTACGAATTGGCATTGAAATCTTTTGAGCAAATCCTTGAGGTTCAAGATATTCCGGTTGTAAAAGAGGATAATCCTGGTGCAGTTGATACTGTAATTCTATTCAACTCAGGTTTGGCTGCTTACAATGCTCAGAATTACAATAAAGCTGTTCAGTACTACGGAGAAGCTGCTAAATACGGCTACAACGGTGCAAGAACTTATGCTTTAATTTCTGATTCGTACATTCAAATGCAAGACACTGTAAATGCGTTAAAAGCTGTTCAGGAAGGATTTGAGAAATATCCGGATGACAATAACGTATTGACAAGCATGATTGACTTGTACATGAAAATTGGTAAAAACGAAGAAGCATTGAAATACCTGGATATGGCGATTGAGCAAGATCCTAACAACGTTACTTATTATTTTGCCAAAGGTGCTTTGTACGAAAAATTTGGTGAAGAAGAAAATGCTGTAGCAGCATACGAAAAAGCTTCTGAAATTGATCCAACATTCTTTAATGCATATTACAACTTGGGCGCACTTTACTACAATAAAGGTGTAAAACAAATAGAAGTAGCTAACGCAGTTCCTGCTAACGAAAACGAAAAATACGAAGCTGAATTGAAAAAAGCTGACGTATGGTTTGAGAAAGCACTTCCATACATGGAAAAATGTCGTGAGATCAATCCAGAGGATGAAATGACATTGGAATCGTTAAAGAACTTGTACTACCGTATGAAGAATATGGACAAGTACAACGAGATTCTTGAAATCTTAGGACAATAAGATATTATAAGAAAGGAGGGAAATTCTCTCCTTTTTTTATATTCATATAAATAACATAATATCAACTATAAGACAAGTGTGTATATCGTTTATTTTGGAATACCTGGCATGTTACGTCCAATCCGTCAGCTGGCGGATGGTTTATATAAAATCAGTTATCGAGGTTTTAGTCCGATAACGGCAAAGATTTTATGTAAAAGTTTATAATAAGTCTTTCCAAATCATTTATCTCTTAAATGTAAGTCCGTAGTTCCGAATAAAATTTACTCTGTAGATACTTTAATTAATTCTGCTAATCATCCCAAATCTGCAATTAGAATAACCGTCACAGATTTATCTATAGAAATATCAAGTCTTAATATCCCGCCTCAAAATTTTAATATTCCGGACAATTACACACAAATTTATTTTTACGCGATTCTCAGCGACTTAAATTATTTGATGTATGGACATAAAAAAAGCCGGTAAAACCGGCTTTTCAATATTGTATAAGAATACTCTTTAGTCATTATCCATTTCGTCAATCACACGAATCTTGTCTTTCAGCAACTCAATCTTCTGCTTGGTCACTTCAATTTTCTTTTTCACATCTTCGATCAATGATTCCGCATTTTTCGATTTAGCAAAGAATCCAATGTTATTATCCAGCAGCACTAAGTCATTTTCCAGCTGCTTCATTTTGTTCATGTACTTATCGCGTTCCATGCGCATTTTATTTTGCCCACGCGACGATTCAGAGAACGACGACATTTTATTTCTGAATTTCAACAGATTTCGTTTTTCATCATCCAGGTTAAGATCGTCAAACAGTTTGTTGATTGCATCTCTGAACTGTACTTTAATTTCGTCTTTCTTTTTAAACGGAACATGGCCAATTTCTGTCCATCTGCGTTGGAAAGCTTTTAACGATTCCAAATTCTCGTCGGTGTCTTCAATCGGTTTAAAGTTTTTAACCTCTTTAATCAGGTCTTCTTTTAACTTCAGGTTGTCTACCTGCTCGGTATCGACATCAGAGAAATGCTCCGATTTTTTATCGAAGAAAAAGTCGCAAGCTGCACGGAAACGCTTCCATAAAACATCGGAATGTTTGCGTGGCACCGGACCAATTTCTTTCCATTTTTTCTGGATATTTATAAAGTCCTGCGTTGTTTTTTTCCAGTCTTCACTGTCTTTCAGCGATTCTGCCTGAACACACAGATCCGTTTTTAACTGCAGGTTATTCTGCTGTTCTTCTTTGTTTTTAGCGTAAAATGCACGCTTGGCATTAAAAAATGCATCGCAGGCCGTACGGAAACGCTCGTAAATTTTGTTGTTATCTTTTCTTGGTGCAAAACCAATTGTACGCCAAACTTTCTGTAATTCAATAAGTTGTTTCGATCTTTCGTCCCATTCTTTATGGTTTGCAATCTCATCCTTAATGATGTCCTCAGCTTTTTCGCACAGTGCAGTTTTGGCTTCCAGGTTTTTCTTTTGCTCCACTTTTCGATTCTCGAAAAACTCCTGGTGTTTTTTATTGATTTTGGTTGTAGCCGCTTTAAAACGCTCCCAAATATCGTCTTTCTGCTCACGCGGAACCGGCCCGATTTCGCGCCATTGTTCGTGGTATTTCTGAAGCGTATTAAATGCTTTCAGAATCGATGGCTCTTCAACCAGCAACTCTTCTGCCCTTTCGCAAAGTTTAATTTTTGCTTCCAGGTTCTTCTTCAGATCCAGGTCGCGCAGTTCGCGGTTGATCTTAATATAATCGTAGAAATTCTCAACGTGGAAGTGATACGTATCCCACAAATTTTTCATTTTTGATTGTGGAACCAAACCAATTTCACGCCATTCGCGTTGAAGATCACGAAATTCGTTAAAGGTTTTATTGATCGATTCTTCGTTATTGATCAGGCCTTTAATCTTTTCGATTACATCATATTTTTTCTGCAGATTTTCCTCTTTTTCTACCTCAAGCTGTTTGTTGTGCTCGATACGAATATGGCGGTATTTCTTTAGCAGATCTTTAATGTCTTTTTCATAAGGATCTTCTTCTGCTTTGAATTCCTCTTCAGCACCGCCATCAGCAATAAATTTCTTTTTATCTTCCTCGATGCTTTCGTTCAGATTCTTATAAAACACCGCTTTAATGGTGTCAATTTCTTCTTTTATGTTGATATCACTATCTCCTTCAAGTACGTCGCGAAGTGCATTAACAAGCTCTACCTGAGTATGTTTTGAATAATCGACCGGCTCTCGTTTTTCCGGTTTCTCTTCTTTTACAGGCTCAGCTTCTGCTTTACTTTCCGTTGTTTCCTGCTCTTGTTCTGCTGTTGTATCTTCCGATTCCTCTTGTGTCTCTTCTTCCTCTTTTTCTTCAGAAACAGTTTCCGAAACTTCAGATGAATCAGTTGTACTTTCTTCTTCTGATTTTGATTCGGGCTCCGACTCACTCTCCGGTTCTTCAGCTACTTCAGCTTTTGGCTCTTCTTTCGCAGTTTCTTCCACAGGTTCTACCGGCGGCTGTTCGGGTGTTTTTTCCTCAGTTGGTTCAACACTTTTTTCATCCTCAACAGTATTCGGTTCTTCCGATTTTGCAGCTTCTTCCGAAGTCGGTTTAACTTCAGAATTCTCAAGGTCAGTATTCTCCGCACGCTTTAACTCTTCCGAGTTTTTTAGATCTTTAGGTTCCATTTACATTATTTTTACATCGTATTTCAACGATTTTCATGATATCATTCACCTACGAAAATAGGGAAATCCCCATTAATACTCAATTAATCAGAGAAAATAATATTTTGTGAATTTTATAGCAATTGGTTTTCAATTGGTTAGCCACTACTTTTTTGCGCCTTTATAGAGCTAATATCTTCTGTACGAGCCTTTTTTAGTAGGATTTCAACTCTTCAGTTATCCTTTTATCCATAAAAAGCATTTCGAATACTTGAATCACTTAATTCGTTTAAGAATATGTTCTGAAATCATGTTTCTAAACATCGTTAAAAGCTTATCTATTAAGACATAAGACATTTTTATTGTGTGAGAATTATAGTAAATTACGTTTTTCAAATAGAAACAGACACCAACTTAAATCTAAAATAATGGGATAAGCATTTTATTCTTAAGCAACAGAAACTCGTGCAGAAGCCAAATGGCCGAAGCGATACTTCGAAACTATAACGATGACAATATCCGAATATACTCTGCTGGATTAGATCCTGTTGATCATGTAAGCTCAATTGCAATGGAAGTGATGGGCGAAGCAGGCATTAATCTGGAACAAAGTGTGCCTCATAGTTTTTCAGAATATGCCGACATGGATTTTGATTACCTGATAACTGTGGGCGAAGGAACTACTGAGGAGTTAAAGATTCCGAAAGTAAATTATAAAAGGAAGCTGCATTTGGGTTTTAAAAGTCCGTACAAAGGTGCCAAATCGCAGGAGGAAATTCGGGAAAGATGTTGTGCCGTGCGCGACGAGCTGTTATCGGAAATGGATTATTTCTACCACCGGATATTAAAAAAAAGGCATCCATAAATATGAATGCCTTTTCTCGTTTTATCCTTGTTGAACGATCTTTTCAACTTCATCCGGTTCAATCGGAACCCGCTCCCCTATTATTTCGCTACCTGTTTCGGTAACCAAAATATCATCCTCTAAGCGAATTCCGCCAAAATCGCGGTATTCATTTACTTTGTCAAAGTTTATAAAGTCTTTGTTTATGCCTTCGGCCTGCCATTTGTCAATCAATGCCGGAATAAAATAACAGCCCGGTTCGTTGGTGATTACAAATCCCGGTTTCAATCGTTTTCCCAAACGTAAAGCTGCTGTTCCAAACTGATCGGCCGGTCTGATTTCATCATCATAACCCACATAAATCTGCCCCAGATCTTCCATATCATGCACATCCAATCCCATCATGTGTCCCAATCCGTGCGGGAAGAACAATGCGTGAGCTCCGGCAGCAACTGCTTCTTTTACATCGCCTTTTATCAATCCTAATTCTTTTAATCCGCCGGCAATTACTTCCGCTGCAGCCAAATGAACAGATAAATAAGTAACACCGGGTTTGGTGAGTTCTGTTCCCTTATTATTGGCCGCCAAAACGATCTCGTAGATTTCACGTTGTTTGCTGGTGAATTCGCCACCTACCGGGGTAGTACGCGTAAAATCGGATGCATAATGAAGTAATGATTCTGCACCGGCATCGCATAACATTAAACGGCCTTTTTCAAGCGTTTGCGAATGATCGTGGTTGTGCAAAGTTTCGCCATTTTGCGAAAGGATGATCGGGAATGATGCCATTCCACCACCGGCAAATGAAATTCCTTCCATTGTTCCGGCAATTTTTTGCTCCCAGGTTCCGGGTTGCGCCATGCGCATTGCCGCTACGTGCATTTGATAGCCGGTTGCACAGGCTTTTTTAATTTCTTCCACCTCCTGAGCTTCCTTAATTTCACGAATGGAAATAATGGCTTTAATAAGCTCCAGCGAAGCATGATTTTGAACCGACAACGAAGAAATACCGGTTAATTTCTCCAGCAAAATCTTATTCTCACCACGGTATGCCGGAAGAAAATGAATTTTACGGTTCACATCCATCGCTTTTTTAACCACATCAAAAAGCTTTGCAAATGGCGCGGTTTTGGTAATTCCCACTTTGGCGGCATTATCTTTTAACGGAACCTGTGGTCCCATCCAAATGATGTCATCAATCTCAACATCATCTCCAAAAATGTATTCATCACCACTTTCAAAATCAATTACTCCGGCCAGCCCGGGAAAATCAAGACCAAAGAAATACAGGAAAGAACTATCCTGGCGAAAATGATAGGTATTATCCAGACAATTCATTGGTGATTCGCCGTTTCCAAGAATCAATCCAATACCTTTTAAGCCTTTGGATTTCAGTTTATTTCTACGATCGGTATAAGTATTTTTGTCAAACATATTGTGCAGTTTTATAAAAATTTCACGAAGATACTATTTCTAAAATTATTTAGAACGAATAAAAATTTAATAGAAGTAAAAGATACTTTTTCGGGTTCGGAATAGAACTGATACTTGTCACAACGCAAAATACCGTCTGGCAAACATTTCATTATCTGACAGTTAAAATGAGTGACAATTGAAATTCAAATTAATAAAGTTGTAAAACTCCATTTTGCTTTGCACTAAATTCACTGATAAAAACATAACATGTTTACCATAATTAGCGTAATCCAGAATACAACAAAGCTTAAGATTATGGGAAATTCATTGATGAACTATCTTAACAGCCGCCTAAAAGAGGAAAGACCTCACGAATTGGGCAGGATGAGTCATGCAGGACCGGTGATTACCATCTCGCGCGAAGTGGGCTGTAATGGTCTTGTTTTGGCAAAATTAATTGCCGAACGACTCAATAAAAAGCTCGCAAAAGGCTCGTGGAGCGTATTAAGTAAAGAGATATTTTATGAAAGCGCAAAAGAGCTTGATCTGGATCCGGAAATGGTGCGGCAAACCTTTAAAAAGACCGACCGCTATGTTTTTGAGGATATTTTAAAAGCCTTTCGTGAGAAGCGTTATAAAAGTGAAGAGACGATAATAAAAACGGTAAAAGAAGTGGTTCGCACACTGGCAGTTGATGGTTATTGTATTATTGTTGGACGTGCCAGCCATATTATTGCCAGCGACATTAAAAATGCGTTGCACATCCGTTTAACGGCTCCGCTGGGTTATCGGATCAACACGATTATGACGAATAACCGGCTGAACAGGAATGAAGCAGTTTCGTTTATCGAAAAGGTTGAAAAAGAGCGAGCGGCATTCCGCAAAGCATTAAAAGAAAGTAACCTGCATGAGGAATTTTTTGATCTTACAATAAACCGCGGATCATTTACTAACGAACAGGCGGTTGACCTCGTTGAATTTGCCGTTGAGAGTAAAGGTATTCTGCATGAATTCAGCCCCAGAATAGAGTTTCATTAAACAATAGATATTTCCCATAAAAAACGGGTAAGATCAATGTGGTCTTACCCGTTTTTCATTTTTGATTTATCCTGTAATTTTATCGGGTAAACCTTTAACGTTTACCGGTTTTTCAGCATCCGGTTTGGGTTCAAACATATCGTTTGGCGTTAATTCACACTCCTCTAACATTTGAAGGCAATATTCCAGCTCTCCAAGGTTTTTAGTGACATTATTCGTTCCGAAAGAGAACTTAATCCCTGCTTCTTTAGCCATTTTTATCATCTCGGCATTTGGTGTTTTATAACGGGCATTTATTTCCAATGCAATTCCGTTATCAGCCAGAACTTTTACTACACGTTCCATGCGCTCTTTTGTCCATAGTTGTTCGTATTCCGGCATCAATTCATCCGGCAATACTGTTGGATTTACGTATATATCAACTGGCTCTTGCGAGAAAATAGCTTCAATTTTTTCCACGAGGTCGTCCATAAACTGTTGCTTTTCGTCTACCCAAACTTCTTCCGGAATCCAGATACGGTTTCGGCGGCCTTTTTTATCCGTAAAAGTCATGGCATCGGTAAATACATAGTCGAATTTAGCCACAGCTTCCGGCGAAAACAGTGTCACCCACTCGCGGCCTTCAGCTTGCATTCCTTTATAAGTTGGGCTGCCTTTTACTTCTTCCATATATGCGTACAACGATTCATCGTCAGTAACCGGAAAATACAGGCCACAGTTGGGTGCAACTCCGTAATTTATTCCCAAACGTTGCGAATTCTCCACCAGATCATCAAGCGTTAAACCACCCTTTAAATGCACGTGATAATCCACCAACGGGAAACCGGCGTACATTAATTTGGTAACTTTTGTATCCCAATCCTTATCTACTTCTGCTGGTGTCGGTTCTGCTTCAGGAAGTGCTTTTACACGGATATTTCGGTAATAAGTTGTGCTCCCAGAATCATGAGCCTGCAAAGCAAATGTTCCGTGGCTTAATTTGGTGTTTTCGCCACCATTCCATCGCCACGGATTTTCAGGCTCGATATATTCGTTCACTTTAACATCGTTGACAAAAACCTTTACAACGTTTTCCACTACTTTAATGCGCATTGTAAACCACTCGTTATCTTCGGCCAGCGGATAATAAACGTTGCGCACATTGTAAATGCTTCCGGTTTTTCGGCGCTCAGGATATTCCACCGAACCGCGGTAGGAATTATTTACCTGTATTTCGTAACCTTTTGACGGCCAACCTTCTTCCTGATATTCGGTATGGATAAATACGCCCGAATTTGAATGTTCCTGCGCTTTTATTTCTGCTTCAAATTCAAAGTTTTTAAAATCACCGTTGTAAAACAGGTGCGAACGCTCTCCTGCACATTTTATCATACCATCTTCAACGCTAATACTTTCAGGGTTTTCGCCGGCTTTTTTCCAGCCATCCAGAGTTTCGCCATCAAATAGGGTTTGCCACTCTCCCACCGGAACTTTGGTTTGGCAAGCGGTAAAAAAGATTAAGATAATTACAGGGAAAAATAACTTTCTCATGGGTATTGGTTTAGATTATTATTGGTTCTTAAAACTAAAGAAAAAATCGTTAGCAGAATAGCGATTGACAATTAGTTTTAAAAATAAAGGCGCTTGCACCAAATGTTACAAACGCCTTTATTGATTTTTACTCATCAGCCAGTGGAATCAGCCGTGCCGAGAGATCCGGATCGGCCATGTCCTTATCCAAGGGGAACATCGGACGATGAATACGTTTGTAACCCAGTCGTTCCAAATCCTGATCAACACCACCCGGAGTTAGTGCCATTAACCAACCGGCTCGCATATTGTATAGCTCCGGAACCAGGTAACCAATTTTTACAACTACAATATCCGATTCGCGTGGATACAAACTCAAATCAGTAAAATCAGTTTCGTGGTGATAGGGTTTCCGCTTTTTGGTCACGATCACATCAACACTGCCCACATTAATTACCACTTCGGTTTCAGCATAACGATCGCCCTCTTTAATGGCTTCTACCCTGCCTGTTAATTCAATGGGGCCGCAATAACGGTCATCAACTTCGGCGCCAACCATACCGGTAACTGTTTCGCCAATACCGGCTTCAACAGCTTTGGCAACAAGATCCGGTCCGGGGATAGAGGCATATATTAGCGATGGTCCGTTTTTCTTTTTGAATTCTTTCCGTTGAAGGATTTCGTTCAATGTCCAGGTAACATCGCCGGCACCTCCAGCCGTTGGATTGTCGCCCATATCGCTGATGATAAATGGTTTTTCTTTGAAAGCAATTGCGCGGTCCAAACATTCGTCCAACGAAGCCACCGGAGCTACAAATTCAAACTGGTTGCGAACATCCCAAAAGGCTTGAGCCAGTTCTTCTGCTGATTTTGTTACAGCTTCTTCGTCGTCGCCGTAAGCCATAACCACCGCACGGTTGCGAGGCTCGTCGGCCCATGCGTAGCCAACCCATATCGCTGCATCAATAACGCCTTCGCGCGCTGCTGCCGGGGCAACTTTTGCATATAAGCTTTTTCCCGGTTCTATGCGGGTACTTGTCTTTTCGCCGGGCAATAAAATAGGAACCGGAATCCAGGCTTTATATTTTGGTTTGCCTAAACCGCTCTCCAAACGGTCGAGAAGATTAGTCAGGGCACGTTTCTTCGAATCGATAGCATCTTCGTGCGGAGCCATCCGATAACAAGTGATCATATCGCTGTAATGTGCCAGTCGTTCGCTTACATTTCCATGCAAATCCATCGATGTCGATATCAGCACATCGTCGCCTATTACTTTACGAATTCGTTCGAGAAAATCGCCTTCCGGATCATCCAAACCAACCACGCTCATTGCCCCGTGAATATCAAAAAACAAGCCATCGTAGGGCATATTTTCTTTTAACCGGTCCAACGTTTCACCAACCAATGTTTCGTATGCATCGCGGGTTACAATCCCTCCGGGCAGTGCATGACCACGCAAAGTTGGGAACCACTCTGCACGTTTACGCGTAGCTGCCGTATCGTCCATAAACGGATAATAGGTGAATATCTCATCTCCGCGACGTGCCTGAAACGCCTCAATGCCCGATTGTGCAGGCGAAAAGGTGCTCGATTCTATGGCCAATCCGGCAATGGCAACTCGCGGAAGTTTGTTTTCTTTTTTCTTCTTACATCCCACAGTAAAAACCATGGCGGCAATCAATAATCCGAAAAGAATTCGTCTCATATCTTTCTAAAATTTTTAAATAATCATACAATAAAACAAATTTATGCAGAAAAGTAGTAATGAAAATGCGATTATTCAGAATTTTTAGAAGACAGGTTTTTCGGGAAAATTAGAATTCTGCTTAATAATATTTTTTGTGGTTGACATTTCTATTTTGAATTTGTCTACTTTTACTGCATCTAATCAGGATAAATGAAAACAGACATCAAAATACAATCGAACAGAACGGTAAATCGCGACCGGAAAAAGATGCTCATGTTTTTATACATATTTTCCGAGCTATAAAATTTTCATTTCATATCGCCCCCATATTTTAATTCAATAACTATTTATTTGATCGTTCTTTTTGAAATGAAAACATACTATAACTGGCTGAATCAGCTGGTTAACAGCAATAAGTCTGCTTTTTCGGAGTGGACAAACCTGAGCTGGTTAAACAGTTATTCTGCCCATGAAGCGCAGGAGAAAAAAGTAACTTTACTGAAAAAAGCTGAAAATATTTTATTTAAAGGCACCAAGCCGTATTACAAACAAATATCAAACGGGTGCAAACTTTGCGGCCTTGGTCAGTGGAGCTGTTTGTTCATTACCGGAAAGTGTAACGCCTCGTGTTTTTACTGCCCCACATCGCAGCAGGAAGACCATTTGCCAACCACCCAAAACCTGAGTTTTGCCGATCCATCGGCATTTGCAGAATACGTGAATCATTTTCGGTTTAAAGGTGTGAGTTTTAGCGGCGGCGAACCGTTGCTGCAGTTCGATCGCACACTTGATTATCTAAAGCAGGTGCGACGGAAATGCAACCCGGAAACTTACGTTTGGATGTACACAAACGGAATTCTGGCCGAAACACAAAAGTTCAGGAAACTGGCCTCTGCAGGAATTAACGAGGTTCGTTTTGACATAGGTGCCACTGCATTTCGATTGGATAAAATTGCAGCGGCAAAAGGAATTGTTCCTGTAATAACCATCGAAATTCCGTCAGTACCCGAGGAGTTAGAGCGTTTAAAGAAAATGTTACCCGAAATGGTAAAAGCAGGCGTATCGAACCTGAACTTGCACCAGTTGCGCCTTACTCCACACAACGTAAAACAATTGTCGAAACACAATTACACCTACATTCATGCTGAGCAGCCTGTGGTTTTAGAGTCGGAACTGGCGGCATTGGAGTTAATTGCTTATGCTCATGACCATTCAATAGATATTGGTATAAATTACTGTTCTTTCCATTTTAAAAACCGTTTTCAAAAGGCAGGATTTCGCAACAAAGTAGCCACCGCATTGGCTGACGATGAAGATTTGCTCACGCAAAACGGCTATATCCGACGTTATGATGGTACAGGAATTGGCTACGATTCGATACGGATTTTTGATGTGAAACCCGATCGATTGGCGGTTCAGGAATTTCAGCTAAAGAGCAAAACCTACTATTATTCGCGCCAGGTGGTGATGAATACAGTAGCAATTGACACAGCCACGAAAGACAAAATTGACAGGTTGCTGGAGGCCGAACCTAATGAAATACCGAACGATCCGTTGCTGTTCAGAATTTGGCAACTGGAATATATTGAGCGAGGATTAAGGGAATACTAATGAATTGTTTTGATTCCCTAAAATTACCTTAATGAAGAATCGATGGTTATTTCCATAATTTCAAAAACTACTGTAGGTAAATACCCTTAACAGCTATCTATCAATAATTTGTCTTCAAAAGAAAGTTTGTGAGTTGCGGTAAATATTTAAGATTCAGCCATGTATTTATCCTGCGGATTATGCGCTTTAAAACTAAGAACAGCAATTACCATGATAATTCCGAGCAAGGCATAAATGGCATACGAATAACTTCCCAGATGCGAGTGCGACAAGCTAAATACGATTGGTCCTAAAGCGCTAAAGAAAACGATGATGGCCATTACAAAACCGGTGATTTTCCCCAGGTGGTTGCGGCCATAAAAACGAGGCCAGGTAACACTTAACAGCACGTTGTACATACCACTTGGAATACCGCTACCAATTATAAATGCGTAGTAATAAAATCCGGTATTTATATTGGCCAATGCGACTAAAGCCACTACCATTCCGGCCAGCATCAGGTAAAGCAGATACTGCAGTTTTATGCGGTCGCTAATCCATCCTCCAATAAAAGCCAGCACAACCGAAATCATCGATATGGGAATAAACACCGATAACGCGTGCTCTTTGTCGATTCCAGCCTCGCCAAAAACCGAAACCAGGTGGAATACATACCCCGTAATAAACATAGCATAAATGGCTGATGGCAATACAAACAACCAAAAAGTCAGTCCGCTGCGGGCCTCTTTAAGCGTGAATTGTTTAAACGGTTTTATAATGACATCATGTTCCTTGTTTCCGTGTTTCTCACCATCGGGAATTTGGTCACAGTCTTCAGGATTATCTCGGAAGAAAATAAAGACAAACAGGAAGAACCCAACACCGATTCCCATTGCCATAAGTAACCAGGCCCAGCGCCACGAAGTTCCTTCAATCAGCAGATCGAAACTTAGTGGAGCTATTGAAAATCCGAGCGACACAAATACCGAGGAAATACCGTTTACCAAGCCCCTGCGGGCAATAAACCACTTCATCAGCATATTACGCGAAACCATTGTAATTACACCTTGGCCAGAGAACCGCAGCATAAAAAAGAATACAATACACGTTGCCACTGCCACGCCTACAAAAATATTGGAATTCTGTGGAACAATGGCTTTTATAATCCGGTCGGACTGGCTGAATAACACCAGAACAAATCCCAGCGTTAACGCTGCAGCCATTCCAACCCAGCGTGCGCCATATTTATCGTAAAGCGTACCTGCATAGGTAAGAATAAACGAACTTCCGATGGTGCCAAACATATAAGCCGTACTGATCTGATCACGACTAATGCCAATGTTATCGATCAGGTAATCGGTAAACGTAGAAACACCAGTTGTTTGTCCGGGCGCACTGCACAACACACCAATGGTGGCGGCAAATAAAATCACCCAACCATAGAAGAACGGCACTTTTGATGGATTGAACGGGAAGTTGTTGTATTTCTGTTTGAGCTTCATCACTACAAAGCTACTTATTGATTAATAGCAATTCGTACAATATGGTATTTATTTTTGAATGGTAATGATTTGTTATTGGAGGCTGAGCGATTGAGGGACTGAAGGACTGAAGAATTGACAAACTGATAAATTGCAGAAGTGTATTTGTAAGATTTGTCTTTGGCCCCGGTGTTACTCTGTGACTTCTCCGTGAAACTCTGTGGTAAAATTAGAATTGCTAAACGGTCTCATGATGCCCTGCTCGTACCTTATAACTTGAGACAGATCTCTCGCTTCGCCTCGAGATGACAGCTATACTCAACTTTTGCCTTTACATTTATTTTAGCAAATACAAATACTTCTCAACACCGGAAGTTATTGCCCACGAATCAAATTCATAATTGTGCCCGGTGGTAACAATTACAGCATCAAGTGATGGAAAAATATAAATAAACTGGCTGCCAAATCCGTTAGCCCAAACGCAGGCGTGCTCCTCTCCTGCTGATTTTAGAGTTAGGTTCCACCATTGGTAAGCGTAGTCATCGCCCGGAATATTCGTGTGCGTTTTAAAGCTCGTCGATTGTTCTATCCATTTTTCGGACACAACTTGTTGTTCCTTGAATTTTCCTTTATTCAGCACCAGCATTCCGATTTTTGCTAATTCTCGCGGCGTTATTTCCAGCGAACCGGCCATACACGGATATCCGTTTTGTTTTTCAATTTCCCAGTTATAATGTGTTATGTGTAAAGGTTCAAACAAATATTTTTTGGCAAACTCATCGGCATACATTCCGGTTTTCTTTTTAAGAATGGCACCCAGCAACTCTGTATTTCCACCATCGTATTGAAATTTGGTTCCCGGTTCACAATTCAATTCGCGCGACAGAATTGTGGCAATACGATCATCACTTAAATAGAGTTCTTCGTCGTTTGGTAGTAAACCGGAAGTCATGGTTAATAAATGTTCCAGAGTAATCCGTTTGTCAAAATCAGGCGCTTCCATGATCGCCGCGACGGGCTCATTTAAATCAGTGATAAATCCGTTGTCTGCTGCAATTCCAATCAGTAGCGATGTAATGCTTTTTGTTGTTGACTCAGCCTGGTGAAGCGTATTTTGCCCATAGCCATAGAAGTATTCCTCACAGATCAGCTGATTATTCCTTATTAGCAAAAATGAGTTAAGCCGGCCATAATCGCCGTTTACAATTTCAGGTAATAGTGAATAGATAAAAAGCGAATCGCCTTCACTTCCAAAAACTGAGACCGGCAAAAGATCATCCAGTCGATTCGGAGTTTGACAATGATACTTGTAATCTGCTTCATGACAGCCAGCAATAGCATCGGTTAGAAATTGGGCTACATCATCATTTTTTACCAGTTTTACCGAGTCGAAAGGTTCTCCCTCACACGCAAAACCGCCATGAATTGTATTTCCTGTTTTTTCGCCCAAATAAGTGCAATTCCAATTTGGCACAAAAAAGCGAATAGAATTACCTGCAATCGTCAAGCTGTCGATTTGAAATCCCGAATCATAAAGTCCTTTATGAGTCCAGTAGCCTTTTGCGGAAGAACTATCGGTATTTACAATTTCAACGTAGAATTTCTTGTTGGGATCTTCGGGATGCGGCCCTTCCCAAAAACCGGAAAAAGAAGTGTTGGCTTTATTGGATGAACAAGCAGCACAAAGTGCAACAATTACAAATAAACTAACAAACCTGAACATGGCTGTAGAATTTGGTTTTATTCAAATTTAGCCTTGTTTTTACAGGAATGCAACATTGGATGACGAACTACCAGAAAAGATGTATAAAAGGCTAAAAACCTTCGATAAACGATTATTGAGGCTATTCTGCTTTCTGACAAACCACCTCAAACTTGATCCCGTCAGGAGCTTTAAAGAAAACCGCATAATAATTCTCGTGATACTCCGGATACAAACGTGGTGCACTTACAATATCCGCATTCATTTCCACTAATTTGGAATATACAGTATCCACTTCTTTGCGCGACTCAGCTTTAAATGCCAGATGATGGAGTGCTCCAGGTCGGCGCCGGTGAACAGTGTCGTCCTTTAACGATTCTCGTGGCGAAGTGAGTGCAATACAAAGATTCGGATGCGAATATTCAACCACGTGCTTGTCGTGCGAAGCAATGTAAGCCGACGTTTTCTTTTCGAGTGAAAATCCCAGCAATGGCAAAAACTGATCGTAAAACGAAACGCTTTGTTCCAGGTCTTTAACCGTAATTTCAATGTGGTCGATAATAGGTTGCATGGTTTTTATTTACAAAGATGTGAAATAAAAACTATCCAGTTCTATCCAATTACCGAGGCGGCGAGTGTTGTTCCTTCGAGTTTAATTTGGTATGGCCAGTTTTCTTCAGGTGTCTCTTCTGCATCATTTCCCCAGCGCATAACAATTGGCCAATGCTCTGTTGGCGCTCCCATTACTACCAACCACAAATACTCCGTATTTTCAGGAACGGTAAAACCTGAGCTGCTTTCATTCGCATTTTGCATTTCGCCATAAACCCGGCTGCCATCTTTTAACGAAGCCACAAAACCGTATCGCCAGCCTGCTTTATCCACTTTTACAGCGTTAAAACCATCGGCACCGGCAATTCCTTTAAAATCCAAAACCACTTCAGTCCCAGTTTCAGGAACGTTTAACTGAATTCCGTTATACCCGTAGTTTTGAGGACAATTTTCAGCTGTTATTTTGTACCAACCATCATCTGCAGGCACTAATTTGCTTTGGTGCTGATTAGCGTATTGATGAGCAACTTCCTGAACTCGATCGAGATCCCAGGTAATAAACCGGCGCGAAGCATCAAACATTTCATCGTTAAATGTTTCCTGGTCGATTTCTGTCAAACGTTTATAAGTCATCACCGGATCGTCCTTTTCCTGTGTTGCGCGATACAATTGGCCCAAAAACTCTTTGCCGTGAATCTGCGACCAGTATTCCAGCACATACGGCGAATGATACATATTGATCGGATGTAAATACGTATAATTCGTTTGCTTCATAAAATCTACCAAGTGGTAGTTCTCAAATGTCATCCATTCGGGATAAACCTGCCACAACATGTATTGCGCCGACATCTCCATAATCGGTCCGCGTGGTCCTGTTCCGGCGTCAGCACTCGAAATATATTGAAAAGAATGCGCCAGCTCGTGCGCCAAAGCTCCATACGGTTTCTTATTGATTCGAACAGCGGGTGTCCATAGCATACCAATCTTGTCTTCTTCCCCGCCACCAAAGGCAGTCGCTTCATCGCCACCAAAAACAATGATCAGCATTTTATATTTGTCCGAAAGCGAATTTCCTTTCTCAACAATCTTCAATTCATCAACATAGTAGTTGTAAAAACGCTCGCATTCCTCAATTGCTTCTTTCGGATCAAAACGTTTGGTTGAGTCGGGATTGGCCATCGGGTCATCGCCATATTCTTTATGCCAGAAAAGTGCAAAATTATCGCTCTCGATCATGTGTTTGTTACTAAATTCACTCTCCGGATTTGTGAAGTCGTTGTTTTCCGGAACTTTATAAATGTTCTGAGGAATATAAAGCTCTTTTTCAATTTTAGGTTCGTTGCTACATGATTGGAAGATTGCAGCACAAACGCACAATAAAAACGCTATCGACTTACCGGAAATGAATTTTTGTTCAGACATAATTTTACGAATTTGAAGTGAAAAGTACGAAAAATTTGACATAGACAACCAGTAAAATGATTTCATAATTAGCGCATTATGACTTTTGTTAGCCTATTTTTTCATGCATAAAAAAACGCCGTTCTAAATCGAACAGCGTTTTCTACATCTTAATCAGGCGATTATTTTCTTTCCTAATGGAACTGTTACTTATTTTCTTTCGTTTCAGCTACAATTTTCTCGTACTCTTGTTTGGTAATCTTATCAGCTTTGTAACCTTTCTTTTCGATGGCTTCGGCCAGATTATCATCCGTATTCTTGCCGTCTTTGTATTCCACTAAAATGGTATTTGAGACGTGATCAATTTTCAGATCTTTCACCCCTTTTTCAAATTTCAGGTATTCTGTAACTGTTTTCTCGCAGTCGGCGCAGTCCATGTTGCTTTTAAAGCAAACTACTTTGTTCTCTTTTTTCTGTGCGAATGTTTCGTTACCGGCAAAACCGATAAACATTGCCATTGTAAATAATAAAATCAGTTTTTTCATCTTGTTCATTTTTTATGCATCAAGCATTTCGCTTTTAGCTGGTTATTCATAATTCAAATTAAAACGTAATCCGAGGTAGATTTTTCTACCCATTGTTGGCCCCCAAATATTAGTGGCACTGAAATTCTCACCAAACGGATCGTCGGTTCCTTCAATCGGATTATTTTGTGTGAAATCAGTTAAATTCTCAACGCCAAGGTAAATATTCCAGTAGCGGAAATATTTGGTGACCTGGGCATTCATAATCGTATAGGGCGAAAATTCAAAAAAGTCTCCGGCGATATTTGCCCGATCCATCCACTCTTCATGAACACGTGGAATTCGTCCGCCACCATTAAACTGAATGGTGTAATCGAACATCCACTTCTTCAAATTGGTGGTGTAGTTCAGGTTGATCAATCCTTTGTAATCGCTGGTTAATGGCGCATCTTTTAATTCGCCGCCAATGGTTTCTTTGATGTCGTTTACACGGTAAGCCAGCAACATATCCAGGCGCTTTACTGGTTGCCAGCGCACATCAAACTGAAGACTATTAGCATAAGCCTTTTCAGTAGAAGGTAACAGGTATATAAATTCAGAAGACGTTTCCCTGTCGACTACTAATTTTTGCTGAAATTCGGTGCGAAAGAACTCGGCATTGATACTCAGGTCGCGATCCAGTAATTTATAATTCTGTATAAAAGCAAAACCAAAGTTCCAGGCTTCTTCCTGAATGGCATCATCGGTCCAGCTAATTGGACGCGAGTTAGCCAGCAAAAATGTATTTTCTGAAATTACATTTGCAGTGCGGTAGCCTTTTCCGGCACTTGTACGAATGGTATAATGATCGGCAAACTGGTAACGGAAATGCATACGAGGCGTAACAAAATTCCCAAAAATGTTATGGAAATCGGCACGAATACCTGCCATCAGTGTTAGCTTGTCGCTGGGTTTAAAAGTATATTCGGTAAATATTCCCGGAACTTTTTCGGTGCGCTGTACATCCTGATTGTATAGCATTTCATTAAAATCGTCGTAAATAAAACTTGCGCCGCTATTTAGCACATGAATTGCCGCTATATCGAGATCCTGAGTGTAAACCAGGTTGCCGTAAAAACGTGTTTCATCGGCATCGTAACGCGATAAGCCGTAATACGATTTGGTTTCATGACGGGCGAAATTGGTAAGAATTGCCAGTGCACGATGATTATCTTTCGACACAATTCCCGACTTAAAAAATGCATCCACGCGGTTGGTTTCAATATTTACACCATACGGATTATCTACAGAGAGAATCATATCACTATTGGCACCAACCTGGCCTCCCATTCTGTCGTTCCACAACAACGTAACTCCGGCCTGTGCCATTGCTCCTTTGTGGTTGTTGTATTTCCAGCGGTTGGCCACCTCAAAAGTGCTCGACAGCGGGGAGTCAAGAAAACCGTCGTGGTTATGATCATTCTCCTTCGACAAGTCGCTGGCATGCACAAAAACACCGGTTGTTAGCGTATCGCCTTTTACTTTAATGTTTGTGTTCCCGTTAAATTCGTAACGGCCTTCATTATTGGCAAAAACATTCAGAAAAAGTTTTTCCTGGCTGTCCGGCTTTTTTAATTCCGCATTAATTTGCCCGGCAATCGATTCGTAACCATTTAACACCGAAGCCGCTCCTTTCGAAACCTGGATGGACTCCAGCCACGGGCCGGGAATATAAGTTAATCCGAAGGTAGTTGCCAAACCACGCAATGCAGGCATATTTTCCACCTGAAGCTGCGAATATGTTCCGTCGAGTCCCAACAATTTAATTTGCTTGGCTCCGGTAACGGCATCGCTGTAACTCACATCAACTGAAGGATTGGTTTCAAAACTTTCGGCGAGGTTACAGCAGGCAGCTTTGTGTAACTCGGCCCCGCTAATATTTTCGGTCTGTATGGGATTAATTACCGACAAATACGTTCCCCGATCCTTTTGAATCACCGTTACTTCTTCCAATTCAAGATTGGGTTGAAGCACCACTTCCAACGGATCATTATCGCGCACATGAACGGTTTGCGATTCGTAACCAACAAAACTAAAAACAAGCTTATTTCGCCCCGATCGGTTTTCAATATTAAAGCTCCCGTCGGGCATTGAGGCAGTACCTTCGCTGGTACCTTCCCAAACCACATTCACTCCCGGAAGCGGCTGTTTCCCGTTATTATCATCTCCAAAAACCACACCCGAAACAGACTGCGCTTTCGAGAGAAACGGAAACATTATAAATAATAGTAATATGTATTTCTTCATTCTTCTTAAGATTATAATTCAAGGCATGCAACCTCGACTGATCATCGAAATGCATCATTTTTTGTTGTAAACACAGTCCTTTTCTGTGCTACAGAACAAATCTTAAGCTAACGAAGGGATTTTGAGTTGCTGAATATGAATAAGGTAATCCAGTGTGGATGTTATCCGGGGCGGAGGATCAGCGTAAAAACGTTTGTTTAGGTTGTCATCGGCATCGGTTGTCAGCTCCTCGAGAATATCGGAACTGAATACTGTTAATTCAACTGGTTGAACGGCTACGAACTTCACGGCATCATTAACTGCCTTATCCATCAGTTTCATAAAAATCGATTCGGGCGCTTCACATCCGCAGGCGTCTGAATGGTTTCCTTTTGGTTGGCACTCATGACATTCGCCTTCGGAACAGGCCAATTCATTATTCGCCAGATCGTGTTTATGGTGTTGATGAAAATCGGTTTCGCAGGTTTCCGGTTTTACAATAATACTTGTGTAATCCTCTCCGGAACAAGCGCAGTAGCTTTTGTACAGCACAAATCCGGAAGTTGACAACAAAAAGATCGCTCCCAGAAACAAAACCGCTATGTTCTTTAATTGAATCACGTTACAAATATAACCCTGAATGCACCGAAATAGTTGTTAACGGGGAGTTAAACCCGGCAAAGAATAAGTTGGCAGTAAAAGAAGAAGTTGTCACCCAAAAGCTCTTGGTTACGTCATCCTGAACTTGATTCAGGATCTTCAATTCTGTCTTAACAGATTCTGAAATGAATTCAGAATGACGTTCTTCACTACTTTTTTAGACAACCTCCTTATATTTTTAGAGTCCTAAAACTTCTGCTCCTTGTTCAAAGACGATATCACGTGGAATACCGGCCTCTCCTATTCTGTCCAGATCTTTTTGAAGTGCTTCGCGAATAAAGCCTTTTTCTTCAATGATCTGTTTGGCGGTTTCGTAGTCGCCATCGCCCTGAATCTTCAGAATAGTTTCCGATAGGTTCATCATGGCGTCTTTCATTTTTTCGTAATCAACACGATAAGTTCCGGTGGCTTCGTCGCGTGTAAAAGCTCCCATTTCCTGGAAGTAATAAAAACGCATCATATTTGCTTTGCCGTGCGCGCTGGCAGCGCCGAAACGTACCGAACGGAAAATGCCGGCCATGAAAGTTACGAAGTTGTCCATCATATCTTTTTCGCCCAACTCGCCCATTTCGTTCAGCTGGTAAACGCACCACAAACCTAAAATATCGGCTTTCCCTTCTTCAATCGAAGTGTAGGCGTCTTTTAAGGCTTCGCGAACCGTTGTGCTCTGATCAACAGTATTTCCCAATCCAAGACCGTGCGCCACTTCATGAAACATAGTGTTTTCAAAGAACGCATCGAACTTCACATGCTGGCGCTGATCTTCAGCAATTAACAAATCTGCAATCGGCACTAAAATTTTATCGAATTTAGCCTGCATCGAATTTTTCAACTGTAGTTTACGACTACCTTTTGTTTCGCGAACCTCTTCGTCGTTTGGAAGGTTGATGGCGATGGTTTTGCTTCCGGCATTACAATCGCCGGCGTAATAAATAGCATCGTAAACATTCATATCCGAATCAACTCCCGGAGTTTCGTTTTTGTATGGCTGCTCGCAAGGCAAGGCTTTTTGCAAGCCCGGCAGCAACGCAGCATATTTCTCCAGTCGCTGACTCCAATCTTTATCTTTTATCAGGATAAACGATTCGTGAGCTGCTTTGTATCCATAAAGCTGGTCCTCGTAATTTTCAATTGGTCCAACGATAAATTCGATGGTGTTGTTTTTCATTTCCATCCAGGCAACATCGCTGGCATAATAATCATCAGTAAGCAATGCTTTAGAGCGTTCCTCAAGATATTTCTTCAGCCCGGCATCTTCTGCCAATTCAGCAGCTTGCAATAAAAGGTCTGCCGCCTTTTTAATTTCCTTTTCGAATGCGATGTGGTATGGAATAGATTTCAAAGCCCCCTCTTCGTCGCGGCGTATCAAAGTATACAGACTTGTTTTTGTATCATCGTCCCAGGCTTCAAATTCTTCTTTGGTCATGTCCGTAGGATAGAAATTTGCACCTGCAGGTTTCTGATCGTACCCGGGTAAAAATGGTTTGTTAGCATCTAAACGTTCCCATGGACCAAAATTTAGCTTTATAAATTTCAGGGTGTATTCATCCCAATTCTGGTTTAACAATTCATCTTTATCGCCATATGCTTCCTGCCAGTAAATGTCGTTCATTAATTTGGCGGCTTCGAGGAGAATCGGCAACATTTGCTTTTCATTCTCGGTTAGCACGCTTAAATCGGTGGTTAATTTAAACGATACAAATTCGTCGGCCTTCTTTTTTATTTCCGGATTCACTTCCATTTTTGTGTTTTGTTTTGCTTCTTTTTTAGTGTTTGTAGAACAACTAAAGAATAGAGTTGTTGCTATAAACAGCATGAATATTCGTTTCATAGGTAACAGTTTTTATTTGCTTCCAAAGCTAAAAAAAGCAGCTGCTATATGAAATAGTAGAACGCAGCTTTTCGCGATTAACATTCATATTTTCGAATGTTATTGAACAAAATTCGATGAGAAAAGTTAAAAAAGCAGACTTAACAGCTGAAAAATGACCATTCGTGAATAATTTATTTAAACTGAATTAACTTTGCACGCGTAATTTCATCTGCATGATTTTATCGGTTCGGATGAATTTCGCATGTTTATAATCATTGTCGTGTATGCTAATGGCATACTCGTTTCATAAAAACTAATTATGAGTAACAATCTATTAAAAGGAAAAAAGGGAATTATTTTTGGGGCGTTAAATCCCGATTCAATTGCCTGGAAAGTGGCAGTAAGAGCACACGAAGAAGGAGCCACAGTAACATTATCAAATACCCCGGTTGCCATTCGTATGGGTGAGACAAATCAACTGGGAGAGCAAATTAATGCTGAAGTGATTGGTGCCGATGCAACCAATGTTGAGGATTTGGAAAACCTGATCACAAAATCAATGGAAGCTTTAGGTGGCAAAATCGACTTCATTTTACACTCTATTGGTATGTCGCCAAACGTAAGAAAGGGACGCCACTACAGTGATTTGGATTATAACTACCTCGACAAAACCCTCGATGTATCTGCGGTGTCTTTTCACAAAGTACTTCAGGTGGCACGTAAAATGGATGCCATTAACGAATGGGGATCGGTAGTTGCCTTGTCGTATGTTGCAGCTCAGCGTTCGTTCTTTGGCTACAACGACATGGCTGATGCCAAAGCGTTGCTGGAATCGATTGCGCGTAGTTTCGGTTATATTTATGGACGTGAGCGTAACGTTAGGGTAAACACCATTTCGCAATCGCCAACCATTACCACTGCCGGAAACGGAGTTAAAGGTTTCGATCGTTTGTTGGACTTTTCGGAAAGAATGTCGCCACTTGGAAACGCAACCGGTGATGAGTGTGCCGATTACTGTATCACACTATTCTCTGATTTGACGAAAAAAGTTACTATGCAAAACCTTTTCCACGATGGTGGATTCTCGAATATGGGAATGAGCCTGCGTGCGCTTGAACAGTACGAAAAAGGTTTAGATAAAATATGTGCGTGCGATAGTGAAAAGCCTCACGCTGATGAACATCGCTACGACTAATAAAAACAAAGAGATTATAGAGAAGGCCGTTTCGTTTTGAGACGGTCTTTTTTTTGCTGTAAATAAATTGAGCAGGTGACTTGAAGTCACCTGCTCAATTACTAAAATAAAGAAGCCGCTTCAAATTAATGAAGCGGCTTCTTCTATATTGTTCTAATGAACTTATTTCGTTAATGTAAAATCAACTGAAGTTCCAGCGCCATAGTCACCACCAATAGTAGTTACTTCAGCTCCATTACTTATTATAGTAATAGAACCAACAGTTTCATCTTCTGAAGCAGTTAATCCATCTCCATAAGCATCAACTACTGTAAAAGTGTATTCACCATCAGGCAAACATGCTTTTTCTGAAGCACTTGCAGTTCCATCAGAATAACCAGAGCCAGCCATTACAACAGTTTCCGAGGCATCTGTAACTTGCCATGCACATTCGCTAGCCCAGTCGTCAAACAGAATTTTTACGTATGTTTCGTTTTGCTCGCAAAGCTGAGTTACTGATAACACCATTGCATCGCCTTTATAAACACCGGTTTCAACTTCCAGGTTTAATACAATATCAACACCTTCACCAATGTTTAAATCAGTTAACCCGAGAACAAAAGATCCGACATTTGAATTAGCAGGAACAGTTACTGTTGCCGGTACACTGTAAGCTGCAGCATCGGCAGTTGTAGATTCCAGATCAACAGTTATGTCAAAAGTTCTGTCCGTTCCTATAATTTGCGTTGTATAAACAAAAAGTTCATAGTCGCTAGAACCATCAATTACCACTCCCAGGTCCATTGATGTGGCCTCGAAAGTTACATAGTTCAGGTCCGTTGTTTCCGGCATACCAGTTTCGCAACTGTTTAATAAGAAAACAGAAGCAACGAACAGGAATAAATATTTTATGTTTTTCATATTCTTTTAATTTTTCTGATTAATATAATCTGCTAAGCAGAGTAAGTTATTACTTATTACCAGAATCCATAAGTGGGTTGTTCTGAATCTCTTCAATAGGAATTTCAAAAGTCAACCTTGGATCGTTGTAAGGAATTGATTCTCCTTGTAACGATAAGTGGTTTGACCCTCTTACAGTAGTTGCTTTATTACGTTTCATTGCCAGGTAGCTTTTACCTTCACCCCACAATTCGATACGTGTTTGCAGGTAAATCTCATCTTGTAGAGCCTGACCTGAAAGTCCGTCGATATAGCTTGCATCAGCCATACGATGACTTACAACCTCTTTTAAGCTTGCTCTTGCAGCTTCATCTTGTCCAAGTTTTGCACTAACTTCGGCATTTAACAAGTACATTTCAGCCACGCGCATGTATACATAGTCAGTTTCAATGTTACGTTGTGCCCCAGTAGTTCTGTCAGCAGGATAAAACTTATTAAAAGGGATCAGGTAGTTTGAAGAACTCGGGTCAGGATAAAACTGGCCTTTTCTTATGTCGTTATCTGGTATCGAATTGTAAAGTCCAATATCCATCGATTTTTTATCCCCTGCCATCTGGTAGCTATAAGTAAAAATATCCATCTGGCCCCACCATGAAACAAGGTCTAAGCCGTTATCTAAAGTAAGGTCAACACCCCATATCCATCCCGGAGTACTTACATCTCTAAAACCACCAATAGATGCATCGCCGGTGTAAACAACTTCGGTTGAATCCATAAGTGTAAAACCACCATTACTGATTACATCTTCTGTCATGCTTTTGGCTTCCGAAAGTTTTTCGTCGCCCATTGAAGCATAAACGTAGGCCAATAATCCTTTAGCAACAAATTTATTTACCTGGTGTTTACCAGTTCTGGTGAAGTTCTCCAATAAAGAAATTGCATCAGTAAGATCACTTTCCATTAAAGCAAAAACTTCAGCAGTTGTACTTTTAGCCTGGTTTGGCTGCGATGGATCGGTGTAAATAGGAAGAATTTCTTTTGATGGCTCATATTCTAATGCATAGAACTGAGTTAAGTAGAAATAACAGTAAGCGCGTAATGCTTTGGCCTGTCCCATCAAGTGTTTGTTCTCATCGTTCTCAGGTATTACATCGTTACCACCAAGTGTAGCAATAACAGTGTTAGCTGAACGAATTAGACGGTAATAATAACGCCATGGTTTATAGTTGGTGTTATTAGTATAATCCACTGTTTCTGTCAATTCACAAGTTCTGCGATACCAGCCATAAGCACTTGCTGATAATGCCATATCGCTTGACAAAAAGTCACTAAAGATATCATAACCTTTTTGACCAAAATCGTCATGATCAAGATTTGTTCCTCCGGTACCAGTTTCAAACATAAGCGTATAAATACCGGCAACACTACCTGCTACCACATCCGGGTTATTTTCAGCTGCCTCAGCTACCTGCTCAGCAGATAAGAACTCGGTTGGCTGAACCTCCAGAAAATCGTCTCCACAGCCGGTTATCCCAACGAATAACACCGCTATGAGTGATAATATATATATTCTTTTCATAATAATTTTCATTTTATCTAATTTCAAAATCACTTCTTAGAATTTTACGTTTAATCCCATAGTATACGTAGTCAACGGGTTGTAAGTATACCAGTCAGAAGTACCTGTTTCCGATGTTGCCGGGTTAAAACCGTCACGAGCACTTAATAAGAACAGGTTATCACCTGATACAAATAGAGTTAATCCTGTTATTCCCCATTGTTGCACCAATCCTGAGAAATCGTATCCCAAACGTAGGTTATTTAAGCTTAGGTAATCAGCTTTAGTAATAAAACGTGTTGATGAGCTTGAAACGTTTGTATCATAACCACTTGACAAACGAGGAACGTCAGTAACGTCACCAGGTTGTTGCCATCTGTCGTAAATATCGGTCGACAAGTTGTTGCTACCCACCTGGTCGTTATCCATCAAAGCAGCATAAACAAAGTCGTATGAATAACCACCAAGGCTATACAGGAATTGAGCGCTTAAAGTGAATTTCTTAACTGAACCATTAATACGGAAAGCACCACGTACTTTAGGAATAGAAGATTTTCCTACGTATTTGTTGGTTGCTGCAGAATAAGATTTTGTTGTAGTTGAACTAATCTCATGATCAGGATTATCGTGCTGATATTCGTATAACGAAGTAATTGCTTCGCCTGCATCCACAGCACCGTTACCGTTCGCATCGTAATAATTCTGTATCCACATTCCAACACCGTCAGCAGGGTCTACACCGGCCCATTCTCTTGTGTAGAAATCAAATAATGAATGTCCTTCTGCACGACCAAAACGACCAGAAATGTCCAAAACTTTTGGAAGCTCTGTTGCAGGGTCGATTGGCATATCGATGATTTCGTTATTCAACATTTCACCATTCAAGGTAATGTCTAATGTATAATCAGAATGACGTAAAATATGACCTGTAAAATCGAATTCGATACCACTGTTACGCAAACGACCATCGTTAACAGTAATCATGGCATAACCTACTGAAGGTCCAACTCTTCTGTCGAATACCAGGTTATCGGTATTTTTCATGTAGTAGTCAATCGATCCGTCAACATACTCACCAATTGCGAATTCGATACCGGTTTGGAACATTTTTGAAGTTTCCCAGGTTAAATCCGGGTTACCAACTTCGTTTTCCGAAATTGAGATTTCATCATCCAGGTTACTTACGTTATAAGAGATGATACCAGGGTAGAATCCAACACCTTGCTGCTCTCCAATAACACCATAACTGGCTTTTACTTTTAAATAATCGATAGCTGGCACATCTGCCATAAACGATTCTTCAGAAACAACCCATGATGCACCAACAGAACCAAAGTTGTCCCATTTGTTATCGCCAATAAAACGAGAAGTTCCATCGCGACGTACAGATGCCGACAAGTAGTAGCGGTTCATGTAGTTGTAGTTAACCTGACCAAAATAACTTTCAAGGTTTACTTCATCAGTATAAGAAGTTGGAGGAGAAGAAACAATAATAAAGTTGTTTAAGTCATCAATATCAGGGTGAACTGCTTTTGATTTACTTGCAGTATTTCTTTTTCTTTCCCAAAAGTTTGCTTCGTGTGCAGCCAACGCTTCAATTGAGTGCTCGCCAAACTCAGTGCGGTAACGCAAAAGGTTCAACACATTGTAGGTAAACATTTGAATATCTCTTTTGTAAATAGAACCACCTTGTCTTGCAGCAGAACCATAAAATGGATTGTTCAGGTTATTATATTTTTCCATATAATACTGAGCACCAAAAGTATTTTCGAAAGTTAAACCATCAATAATTTTAATGTTGGCAGAGAAATTACCTGTTGCCTGATGACGATCGGTACGAGACATATCGTAATGTGCATCGGCAATTGAGTTGGTTAACGAACCGAATCCGCGATCTTCACCGTAGTCATATTGATGACCTCCAAAAATAGGATCTTCGATAAAATCACCGTTTGCATCGCGCGAGAAAAGCGGATAAATCGATGGAATGTTATCGGTAAACCAGAAAATACTACCCGAGTCTTCCGACTGACCATTGTTATTTGTTTCAGTTAACGCATAAGTCATACGTGCCGTAGTTGTTAACCATGGCTTAACTTCTGTTTCCAGGTTAATAGCAGCATTGATACGTTCGAAATCTGAGTTGATGATATAACCAACATCTTTTAAATAACCTACTGATGTAAAATATTTGGTTTTTTCGCTACCACCACGGAATGTAATGTTAGCCTCAGTGCGGTTTGAATTTTGGAAACCGTAATCTTCCCAATCTTCAGGATCATACAATCTTGATACTCCTGAACGAACCTGACCAGTAGTAGGATCAATAAGCTGGGATACATCAATATCTCCGTTGCTATCAAAAATATTCCACATGTTGTATTTTGAATTGATACCGCTACCGCTAAACAGGTTAGCATTAGCATATGCAGCCGGATCAGCTTGTCCTGTTGCTACTCCCCTGTTATACATTGACTCCCATGAAAGAGCAATATATTCTTCAGGCGATTGAATTACCTGGTGACGAGCAATACCGCTTACGTTTACACCGTATTTCACATCGGCTTCGATAATACTTTCGCCATCCATACCTTTTTTGGTTGTAATTAAGATTACACCGTTTGCTCCGCGCGAACCGTAAATAGCTGTTGCAGTTGCATCTTTCAGGATGGTAGTTGATTCAATATCGTTAGGGTTAAGTGCATTCAATGCTCCTGAATATGGAACACCGTCTACAACATATAAAGGATCGCGGTTACCGTTAACAGAACCAAATCCCCTGATACGAATGGTGGCGGAAGAACCTGGCTGACCAGAAGTGTTGATAACACTTACACCAGCAACCTCACCAGATAATGACTGAGAAACGTTAGAGATTGACTTACTCTTTATGTTCTCGCTTGAAACCGTTTTGGCACTACCCACAAACGATTGACGTGTTGCAGTACCATAACCAACTACTACAACTTCATCTAAACCAACAAGGTCAGCGTTCATTACCACGTCAATTGTTGAGCCAGTAATCTCAACTTCCTGCGTTTTCATTCCCACAAAAGAGAAAATCAACGCAGCGGCATCACTTGGAACTTCCAGCTGATATACCCCATCAAGATTTGTAACTGTACCAATTGTGGTACCTTTAACACTTACTGAAACACCCGGTATTCCCATATCATCATCGGCACTGGTTACAGTACCTGTGATACTTTTTACCTGTGCTTCAGCCACAAGCACGCCAAACAAGGCAATGCCCAATAGCATTAGCGCAATTTTTTTCATAGAATAAAAATTTATAAATATTAGTAAATAACTCACTCCCATTAATACTCGGCACAAATTAGATAAAAAAAAATCACATTTAACAAATTTTTACAATAATATGTATTTGAGTAATGATGCTCTTATTTTTTACTTCTTCCGATCTAAATTCTTCTTAACTAACTGTTAACCGATCTTTTAGTCTTTATAACACTCTTGACAAATTTAAGTAAACAGTATCAAATGTAAGTGACTTTTGTCATTTATAACAGCCTTAAACACATTTTTTGATAAAAAGTTTTAATATTATTTAACAATTATTCAAATTGTAAATTAAATTCAATAGAAACACATCAGTGTGTTCATTTTTTCATTTAGCGCTGCACAAACCAACTCACATAGAATTTATGTTAGTTATTTTTTAGGAATTTTCTTTTCTCGCGCTTTGTCATTTCCATACCTCTAATCAACTCTGGATGAAATACTTTGTATGGCTTTAAAGAATTCATAATTTCTGCATCCCCACTATTATTTATTACAAATTGCGGAATAACAAACGCTAACTTTTTGGTAAATAATGAATCATGAAAGATGAGTACCACCAGCTCCCCGCTATCATTGATAATCTCTCCTATTTTTTGTCCGGCAAATACTTTTTGTCCCACCACAAGTTGCTCAGGATCGAACTGAACTCCATTATAACAAATCAAAGTTCCGTCGTCGTGTAACAAAGTAATACTTTTTGTCCAGGTATGATACCAATAGCGCGAATCTCCTGTTCTTGAGTCGCCCACAACTTCGGCAACAACACCGTTTCGGCTGGCAAAAACGGCATCTCCCGGTTCTGCCTTGAAACCTGTCGCAAACCACGATTCCAATGTTTCTTTTCCCCAAAAGCCATCAATGTTTTTCACATCAAAAACCGATACGTTTTTACCTTCTTTTAGCGGAATTAAATACGGAAAATTGAGATCTACATCAGCAGTTGGATTCGACCGAAAGGTTTCAATATCATAATTAAAGCGCGGAATTCCGGCATCAAGATCGCGCTGCAATGTAAAGAGGCTGTTGAAACCCGGCGCAACTTTCTTTATGTAAGGTAGCGGTTCGTTAAACGTGGTATTTTCAATGTCGGCAAAATTAATATGCAGGTACATTGGCACTTTTGCATTGTTCGATGCACTAAAAATGCAATCGCCAACAGAGTTGTAATTTGCCTGTACTTCAACATACTGCGCCATTGAAATACCGGCCATGAATATAAAGTTTAACAAGAGTAGAATTTTGTGAATCATAGATCGCGTGTTTTATAAATGATAAAAGTAAAAATTAACCCGGATAATTCATTTGATTTTAGCAATAGTCATGTTTCTCCGGGGTAATCCCGACTTAGTTGGGTCCATTTTTGAGTGTCAAAAATGGGTACAAAACTTCGTTGCTTTAAACTATTTTGCTATTTGTGATGAATAATGCGGATTAAATTTAGTTTACCTTTGGCGCATGTATTCAAAAGAGGAATTGCGACAATTGAAAATTGATTTCTGGCAACTGTTTGACAAGCGCTGCAGTGTGCATCCTGAATTAAAATACAGGAAACGGAAATGGGTGCTTCATAAAACCAAAATTAAGGGAGTGGCATTACGTTTTGATGTTACCCGCGAAGATGCGCTGGTAATTCTCGAGCTAGGTATCAAAAGCGAAAACAAGAGGCTGAAGGCTTATGAATTTCTGGAAAGATACAAACCGGTTATTGAAGACGGTTTTGAAGATGGTTTGCAATGGGAGTTTTTCCATGAGCGTGAAGACAGCGGAGCAGAAGTGTGCCGGATTTTCACACGATTGGAAGGTGTCGATTTTCATCGTCAGAACCAGTGGCCCGACATCTACAATTTCTTTATTGAAAACATGCTAAAACTGGAAAGCAACTTCCTTGACGTTAGAGACCTTTTGCAGGAGGAGCTGAAGTAAAACGCATCCGATAAGCTATCGGCAATCTGCTTCCTGGCTAAATAAACAATTCGTTGAGTGCTCCAAAATAATCTTCATCCCAGCCTTCCGAGATATTGTCAAAAGCTTCGTCGGGAATATTGGTGTGGCGCAACTCAATGCTTGTTCCTTTTTTGTGCGGATGTAGTTTTATCGTCACCAGCGAATCTTCTTCCTCTTCACCAAAAAACCACTTCTGAACGATCTTTTTATCTTGCTCAAACTCCACATTCACACCAGAAATACTGCCGTTCCATAACGAAAATTCAGAATTCGGCTCCAATGGCATAACAGCGGTTTCACCGGTCCATATTTCAAGCATATTTTCGTTGGTCAAAGCATTGTAAACGTCTTTCGGATCGGCGTTTAAAGTATAGTAGCGTTTTAAATCTTTCATGAGCTTGTCTTTTTATCAAAAGTAACTTTTCTTTTCTTAAATGATTTGCGGTCTCAACAAAAAATCAGATAAATGCGGTTAACGAATTCGGTGCGTGCGCATCACCTTCTTGTTAATTTTATAGGTGAAACCGATGGTGAAGAACTCTTTTATCTGCAGTTTCGCTTCTTCACCGCTTTTGTTGCCATCGGCATCGTAAATCGGGAATTTTACATCGTCATCGTAAATAAAGTGGAACATTAAACGCATATCGATGTATGAGTTTAACTGCATTTTAAAGTTGTTCTCCCAGTTTAAGTCGAATTTCTTAAACGGATCTTTATAGTTGATGAACATCTTGTATTTTGTTTCATACGAAATGTCATCGGTTATTTGCCTTTTATAGCTTAAATCGGCGTTTAAACCCGGTTCCCAAAATGCTTTGCGTCCCTCGTCGATACTAAAGCTTGTCTGATCAACCAATGCCGTATCGCGTACGTAAACATTTTTCATGGTTAACGGCGACAAAAACAACGACAGATTTTTGTTCGGCTTGTAATCCAAACCAATCTTTAAATACGTTGTTGCAGGAGCCATAAAAGCAGAAAGCACATCCGGATTATCCGCTTTCGGATACTTATATCCTCTAAATATCTGGGTGTTAAAATTCAGCTCGGCACTGTAGTACCATTTTTTAAATGCACTTAATCCGTAACGTGATGTAATTTCAAATTTATCATCATTCTTTTGCAACTCCGATTCATCACCACCCGGCCTGATCCAGCCATTTCTGAATTCTCCCGAATTTTCCCATTTTACCTTACCGTCTTTGCGCGAATAATTGGCAAAACCCTTCAACACCATTAATGTAGCCAGTGAGCTTTTACCCCCTTTTTTCCAGTTGTCAAGATAGGTCTGGGTAAGTCCAATACTTCCGTCACCACCGATATTCCAGGGGGTTTCAAGCTCGTAACTTTTTCCTACACTCTTAAATTTATTGTAGTTGGGTTTCAGGCTTTCGAAGTCAAAATCTTTGGTTTGTTTTTCTTTAAACCGCGAGAAAGTTACTCCATCGTCGATTAACATTTGCACCGTGCGTTTATCAGTATTTTTTACCATCACGGCCAACGAATCGTTCTGCTCATTTTTCAACCAGATGCGCGAATAACGTTCGGCTCCGTTTTGTAATAAAATATCCTCTTTTTCGCCATATAAGTTTATTAACGACAGGCGTGTGGTATCAATATGGTCGGCATAAGTCATCAGCACATTTAAAACCGCTTTTATCGAATCGTTCACCTGGGCAACTACTTCGTCGTTGTAATTTTTTAAAACGTAGTAGTTATTCAGTTTTACCTCGTCTTTGTAACGTTTTATGCGATATTGCAGGTTTTCATTGTATTTCTCGGCACGGTATACACTTACAATCCTGCTAATGTAATCGGCCTTAACCGAGTCGTTATAAAACACCCTTTTTTCTTCGATGTAATCTCTCCGAAGACTGTCGCGGCGAACCAGCTCATTAAACATGTCGGGGGAGTTTAAAATCGAATCGGGAATCACTTCCGGTATATACAATTCTTCCGGGAAAGTATAAACGGAATCAGCAAAAAGCCTCATTCCCTCGCCTTCAGGCACCTGCCTTACTTCGTTTTCAGCTTCACGAATTATTGCCGGCGGCACAGTTATATCTTCAGGTTTTACACTTGCCCGGTATTCCGATTCAATTATCTGAACCTCCATTTGCTGGTCGGCATATGGTACAAATCCCGGCACACTGAGACTGTCTTCAACATTTTCGGGCAAACGCATAACGTAATTCCCGTTAACGCGCATCGTGTCGTTCAGGTTTTTAATAATCTGGTCGAGCGACTCATCTTCGATAAAATGCAACAATGCATCAACATCGGTGCCCACCTCCTTTTTAACAACGTGCCAGTTGTTATTTTCAATAAAATAGCTTCTTAAAACCTGAATATTATTACGCAGCAATTCCTCTTCAATTACAGAGTTTTGCGCAAATAAAAGTTTTGAAAAGCCGGTAAATAATAGAATAAATAAAAAAATCTTCCCTTTTTCTGAGAACATATACACTGTTTTTAGCTTTCGGATAAAACGCAAAAATAATACCATTGTTATGTTATCCTATATTTTAAATCTCTAAACAATTAACACCCGACTTTTAATATCCTTAGTCTCAAAAATTTAATACTTACCATGTTGTAAACGGATGCTCCGACAACCACGCATTAAAATACCGATGATCGGCGCTCACCTCCTGAGTTACCCATTCTGGCAGCTCAATTTTTTCATTTTCATCGTTAAGTTCAACTTCGGCCAAAACCAGACCGGCATTTTTATCTTCAAAAACATCAATTTCCCAAGTCATACCATTAATTTCCTCCACGTAGCGTTTTTTCCGAACAGGAAAATCATGACACAATTTCATTAAAACCTCAGCTTCGTCAACCGGAATTTCATATTCCAGTTCTATGCGCGAAATTCCCTGCGTTTTGCCTTTTATCGTCAGCCAAGCTTTATCGCCTTTAATGCGCACCCGCACTACCCTTTCTTTGTCGGTCGACAGGTATCCCTGAACAATCGGATTTCCCGAATCTTTTGGGCACCACATTTCAGTATCAACAAGAAATTTTCGCTCGATTTCAATCATGATAATAAGTTTAGTTGTTTTAACCGGCACAAATTTATCACTATTTTTAATGCGGTGAACATTTATATTTTGAATATGATTACAAGAGACGAAGCCCTTGAAATGTTGAAATCGAATGTACAGGCTGAAAATATGCTAAAACACAGTCTGGCGTCGGAAGCGGTAATGCGTGCAATAGCGAAGCACCTGGGTAAAAACGAAGAAGAATGGGGCATCGCAGGTTTGTTGCACGATATTGACGTGGAGATTACAAACGCCGATCCTTACACGCACGGACCATACGCCGAAAAGCTGCTAAAAGGAAAAGTTACCGATGAAATGCTTGATGCAATTGTTATGCACAACGAAGTAGCAACCGGAAAAGAGCGCACTACCGAATTTCAGCATGCACTGGCAGCCGGCGAAACTATTACCGGATTAATAACGGCCACTACGTTGGTTTATCCTGATAAAAAACTGGCAAGCGTTAAAACAAAATCGGTTACAAAACGAATGAAACAAAAAGCTTTTGCAGCATCGGTAAAGCGCGAGAATATTTTGGAGTGCGAAAAAATTGGAATTCCGCTAACTGAATTTGCCGACTTAGCAGTTAATGCAATGCGTACGATCAGTAACGATCTGGGGTTATAGCAGTAAATACTTTTTAACAATAAATATTTTAACGGGATCGTTTTTTTCTTTTTCTTGCAACTGAAACAGAATTAAGCCATGTATACCCAAAAAATCTACCAATCAAGCGGCAGAAAACTGTCCGTTTTTTTAACCTTACTATTATTTACTGCCCACTTTTTTGCCAGCGGGCAGGTGCTTTCCGGACGTATTCTGGATGAACAAAAACAACCGGTGCCCTATGCAACCATTTATATTTCGGAAACGCGGCAAGGCACAACATCAAACACCAACGGCGATTTTAGCTTCAATTTGCCAAACGGTACTTTCCATTTAACTGTACGCTCGATGGGCTACGAAAAGCAGGAGAAAACGGTGAGTCTGCAAACCGACAGCTTGTTTTTACCCATTACTTTGCTCGCTCAGAATTTTGAACTGGCCGAGATTAAAGTGTTTCCAGGAGATGAAGATCCTGCCTACTTTATTATGCGGAAAGCCATTGCCAAAGCGCCCTATTACCGTAAGAAAATTAAACATTACGGCGCCGATCTTTATATCAAAGCCAATTTTGCTTTTAGTAATATTCCGAACCTGATAAAAAAGCAGGAAGTGGAAGACGGCCGCAAATTCAAAGATTACTTTAAAGAGAATGTAACCTATGTAATTGAATCGCAAAACCGAATTACTTACGATTATCCCGACCAATATAACCAACAGGTAATAAGCAAAAAAAGCTCGATCATCGGTTTCGACGAGCCACCGGTGATGGGACTGATGACAGCCAGTTTTTACGACGAGCGCCCCAACGAAGTGGTTTCTCCGCTCTCGGTATTGGCGCTAAAACATTACAACTTTGTTTACGAAGGATTTATTACGCTTGGCGATTACGATGTGTTTAAAATTCGCGTGACGCCAAAACGAAAAAGCGACGAACTGGTTGAAGGTTTTATTTATATTGTTGACCGGCTTTGGTGCATTTACAACCTCGATTTTAGTTCCAGTTTCGAGTTCTTTAATTATCACATAAAACAACAGTTCGAAAACCTTGACAACGAAAACTGGCTGCCGGTTTCGCACAATATTACAGGCGATTTTGGAATGCTGGGGCTGCGGGGGAATTTTTATTATGGCGCGTCGGTTAAGTACGATTCCATTGTAAATAATTATTCCAACATACAATACGAAAGCTCTGAAATTGCCGAACAAACAAGTACCGAAGAAGTTAAGCGGGAACCCGGGGAAAAAGAACAAAAACTGGTTAGCGAGCTCAATAATTTGAATGCCAAAGAAGAATTGAGCAATGCAGATGTTAAAAAAGTGGCCCGCCTGAACCGCAAGATTTTAAAAGAACAATACCAGGATTCGACAATTGTTGCACAGGATTACGGCAGTTATCAAATTTCGGAGAACAACGATTCGCTGCGAACTGCAATTGAATGGGACACGGTAAGAAGTATCCCGTTAACGCAGGCCGAGATTGAAAGTTACCGAATGGCCGACTCCTTAAAATTGCAGGAAAAAGGCGCTTCAACCGATTCTGTTCCGGGAGATAATAATACTAAACGATTTCTTGGCCGGCTTATGGCGGGTGCTTACGATATCTCGAAAGATTCGACCATTCGTGTGAGTTACGATGGTTTGCTGTCGCCGGTGAATTTTGATTTTAACGCGGTTGACGGTTATAAATACCGCCAGGAATTTCGCATCCGTTTTTTGGTCGATTCCACAAAGCGAATTTACGTTACTCCGCAATTGGGTTATGCATTTAACCGCAAAGCACTATTTGGCAGCGTAAACACACAGTTTGTAAATTTCCTGGCAAACAGAAACCAACTCAGTCTTTTTGCAGGAAAACAAAGCAGCGATTTTAAAGACGGATTCGAGGCAATGACTCCAGCTGTAAATGCCATTAGTTCGTGGTTTTTTGGTGAAAACTACTTGCGATTGTATGAAAGCGAATTCTTACATCTCGGTTTTTCACAACGTTTTAAAACAAATTTCAGGTTTTATGCCAACGCCGCATACGATCATTTTCACCCGCTTGAAAACAATATCTCATTCCCGCTTTCTGATTATAAAGATTTTGAACCAAACCTCCCCGGAAATCTAACAGCCGACAATCCCGCTCTTGCCGAGCAAGAAAGCTTTAGCTACGGTCTGGGTTTGGATTTTCGCAAGCGCCAACGAAAACCATGGCTCGAAGAATCGCCCTTTTTGTTTATCGATGATTTTTATGAATTCAGCTTGTCGTTCAAAAGAGGTATTCCCGATGTTTTTGGTTCCAGCGCTGATTTTAGCCGGATTGATTTCTCGGTTCGTCAACAGGCCAATATAACACCAAGTACCGGTATTGACTGGAGAATAAATGCGGGTCATTATTTTACGGCCGATCAAATGCATTTTTCGCAATACAAACATTTTCGCACTACCGAAATTCCGATTATGATGCGGCCTTTTACTCACCGATTTCAGTTGGTTAATGATTATGAAATTAGTACCAACGACAGCTACCTGAGTGTTATGACCGAATATAAATCGGAATACTTGCTGCTACGTTACTTCTCGGTTTTCAACAAAAGAACCTGGAGCGAAAGTCTTCATTTAAATTACCTTACTACGCCGGAATACAACAATTACTGGGAAGTTGGCTACAGTTTGAATAACCTGTTTTTTGCAGGTAATTTGGGCGTTTTTGCAGGTTTCAGCGAAAGAGATTTTGAAAGTGTTCAGGTTAAACTCAGCATTTCTGCTTTTGACTAGAAGAATCGGAAATAGTAGCTTTTCAATCCAATAAAAGCTACTATTTCTTTTTCGGCTAGTAATCGGTTGTAAACAGCTCCGGAAATTTTCCTTTAATTCCTTTTTCGCGGTAAAAATCCTTCATGCGTTTAATATCGTCCTGTGCATTGTCCGACAGTTCAAATGGCTCGCCAACCGAAATTTCTTTTCGTCCCCAATCGAAATAGCCCAAATACACCGGGATACCAGTTTCCTTAGAAATAATATGAAATCCGGCTTTCCAGCGTTTGTTCAAACTTCGTGTTCCTTCGGGCGTTAGTGCCAAATGAATACGCTCTCTTTTATTAATGAGTTGAATGGTTTGGCGAATTACGTTGGCCCCTTTCGAGCGGTCGATAGGCAGGCCTCCCATTTTCCGTACAAAATAACCCAATGGCCAAAAGAAAAATTCCTTTTTAATAAGAATGTTTGCTGTGGCTCCTTTTGAGGTGTAAAACAAATAGGAGATCACAAAATCCCAGGCGCTGGTATGTGGCGCTCCAATAATGATACATTTATTTACCGGAGCCGGCCCTCCAACAACAGTCCAGCCCATTCGCTTGAGCAAAAATTTACAAATTCCCTTCATTATATTGCTTGTATAGTTTTTAATTCAAAGTTAGTGGCTCCGGCATACTTTTTTAAAAGTTGTTGAGCCTGATTTGTGGCATTTTCAAGGGTATCGATAGCTTCGTAGGAGATAATTATCATCAAAAAACGTTTTGTTTGTTCGGTAACACAAGTCCGAACCGAATCGCTTGTAGGTGTTCCAAAAGCGCCTTTTGCATCTCTGAACACCGGCATAAATTCAATATTCAACTCCCCTCGCCCGATTCCTTCGTATGGTTCGTCTTTTTCGCCAATACCAAAAGTAATAGCACCGTCAATTGTATCGGCATCGTACCCACCGATTGAAAATCCGCTTGAAATGGATACCAAATTCAGCTGATCGACCACATTATTTACCTGGTAAATTTCGCCACGCTTTAAAACCCGTCGCAATAGCGCTTCGGCCGACAAACGGTAGCGAGCAGGATCTTTTCCACATTTTTTATAAGCTCTTCGCGATGCAGCGATTGCCGGCATCTTGCTTATTTCTTCCACACGCAAACTTTTGTTTAGCTCTTCGATCTTTGATTCAATTTCTTGCCAAAGTTCGCCATTTTGTTCCTGAAATTGCACATCGCATTTAATGCACGACAAAACAACGTCAGGTACTTTTTCGGCCAATTCATTGCTAATGCTTATGCTTTGCATGATTTTTATCAGTAATTATATTTTTTATTATTCAAATTTATCCTTTTTAATTTTTTACAAAAGTCGTACTTTTGTAAAGAATGAATAAACAGAAGCATTTGTTCTAAATTTTATTGAATTGTTGCAAAGAAAAGAACTTTTGTTTTCGATGCCAACTGTTTCGAAAAATACACGTTGCAATGCTTCGGAAATTTGAATTCAATTGAAATTTTTCAGAAATCATATAAAATGATTTTATTTAGTTAAACTGCACGAAAAGGGGTATATTTTATATCCCTTTTTTCTTTCTTATAATCCGTTGATTTTGCGGCATATTTTTTGTACTTTGTAAGGAAAAATTGGTATCATGAAAAAGATAATATTGTTAAGTTTTCTGATTTTTTCGATTGTAGCAGTGCAAGCGCAAGACAAGAAACTTACACGAAAAGAGAAAAAAGCACAGCGTGAAGCGATGCTTACCGAACAGACAAAAAAGCTTGTTGCAGCCAACGCCTGGCAATTTAATGCAACACAAATGCTTCCGTCGAGCGGAAGATCCCGTACATTATCAACACCTTACAATGTTGTATTGAAAGACGGTGAAGTAGATTCTTACCTTCCTTATTTTGGACGTGCTTATTCGGCAGATTACGGATCGACAGACTCGCCCATGATTTTTGAGGCTCCAATTAGCGATTATAGTGTTGAGGATGCAAAAAAAGGTGGTTATACCATTAAGTTTAGCGCAAAAAACAAAAATGACAATGTAGAGTACACCTTTGCGGTAAGTGCAAACGGGTCGGCAAGTTTACGGGTAAACAGCACCAATCGACAGTTTATTTCGTACCAGGGAGACTTGGTGCCGATTGAAGAAAAAGAGAAAAAGTAGAATTTCGGTTCTGAATATAGGAAGCCGGGACACTAAAATGTTCCGGCTTTTTTATAGCTCAAAAGGTAGTTTTTTGCTTAAAGTAATTTCTGTTGGCGTTACTTTGGCTTGCATCGGAAAAATTTCGACGCCGGCCGTTTGTGCTTCTTTTAACAATTCGGCATACGCAGGATCGATTTCTTTGGCAGGTGCAAAAATCTGTACATCGCTACGCTGAATAATATAAAGCATAACTGCGCGCATTCCCTGCTTCTTAACTTCCATTAATGTTTTTAAATGTTTCTGCCCGCGTGTTGTAACAGCATCAGGAAATAAGGCGTATTCATTTTCTTTCATCGAAACGTTTTTTACTTCCACAAAACATTTCTCCTGCTCATTTTCCGCATAAACATCAAAGCGCGAATCACCGAATTTCACTTCGCGTTTAACGGTTGTGTATCCGTCGAGCCCCGGAATTTCGCCATTCGAAATGGCTTCGAATGCCAACTTATTCGGATTTCCGGTATTAATGCCTACCCAGTCACCGTTTATTTTTATCATTTCCCAGGTAAACTTTGTTTTTCGCTTCGGGTCGTCAACCGGCGTAAGATAAACCTCTGCCCCATTTTCAAGGCAACTTTTCATCGATCCTGAATTGGTGCAATGCGCCACAACAACTTCACCTGTATCCAATTCAATGTCGGCCAAAAAACGTTTGTAACGTTTTATCAGCTTTCCATGAACCAGCTCTTTTTCAAATTTCAAAACGAGTATTTTCTTTAGAAATGAAGTTTACAATTGAGTGCGTGCAAACGGAACGGCATCCTGCCCGGTAAATTCTTTGTTCAAATATTTGTAATATCCGGTAATGGCAATCATAGCTGCATTATCCATGGTGTATTCAAACTTTGGAATAATCAGGTTCCAGCGGTGCTTTTTGGCATTTTCCTGCAGTGCATTTCGAAGTCCCGAATTGGCAGAAACACCACCGGCAACGGTAATTTCATTAATTCCTGTTTCGCGGGCTGCACGTTTTAGTTTGCTCAGCAAAATCTCAATAATAGTATGTTGCAACGATGCACAAAGATCGGCCAGATTTTCCTCCACAAAGTTTTCATTCTCTTTCAGGTTGTCGCGCAAAAAGTACAGGAAATTGGTTTTTAAACCACTAAAACTGTAATCTAAGCCCGGAATTCGTGGGCGCGAAAATTCAAAACGAAGCGGGTCGCCTTCTTTCGCCAAACGATCGACATGCGGACCACCCGGATAAGGCAAACCCATTACTTTCGCACATTTATCAAAAGCTTCTCCGGCAGCGTCGTCAATGGTTTGCCCAATTACTTCCATATCTAAATAATCGCGCACAAGTATAATTTGCGAATTACCTCCGGAAACCAGCAAACACAAAAACGGGAATTTCGGCGGATTAAATTCCACACCATTTTCTTTTATAAAAAGTGCGAGCACGTGTCCCTGCAAGTGATTCACCTCAATCAATGGTATTTTCGAAGCCAGCGAAAAACCTTTGGCAAACGATGTTCCTACCAACAACGATCCCAATAAACCCGGACCACGCGTAAAAGCTACGGCCGAAATTTCTTCACGATTAATGCCTGCCCGCTTCATGGCCAGATCGACCACCGGGATAATATTTTGCTGATGCGCACGCGATGCCAGCTCGGGTACAACACCTCCGTATTCTTCATGAACTTTCTGCGAAGCCACTACATTCGACAGTATTTCGCCATCGCGAATGATGGCAGCAGAAGTATCGTCGCACGACGATTCGATACCCATTATTATAATTCCTTTATCAGCCATATAAATCTTCCCTTTTTTACGTTATTAAAACAAGATAAACGCTGTTGGGTTTATATCTTTGCACTTATTAAAAATAAATAGTTAACAAAACGCCTAATCCTTTTCATTGTTATTGCTCGAAATGGATTATGTTCGTTCTAAATTTGCAAAACTATTAAAAAAGGCTGGAAAATAATCATTGTTTTGCTGGCAGCATTTATAATGTTGCTGGGCGGGACTTTTGTGCTTATTCAAAACAGCTGGGTGCAAACGCAAATCACAAAGAAAATTGCCAAAAATCTGTCGAAAGATCTGCATACCAAAATTACTATTGGGAAGGTTGACATTGGCTTTTTCAAACGAATAACCTTGAAAGATGTTTTAATTGAAGACCAACTTGGCGACACACTGATTTACAGTAAGCAAATAAAAGCGAGAGTTGATACGCTTAAGTTTAAACACAGGCAGGTTGTTTTGAAAGATCTTGATCTTGAAAATAACCGAATATACGTTTCGAAAGATACCGCCAACGTTTTTAATTTTGGTTTTCTGATAGAAGAGTTTGGCGCCAATCCTGAAAAGGACACGCTAAATCCCTGGACTTTTGCCTGCCGTGCATTCAATTTTAAAGACATGCAAATTCGGTATGTCAATAATGAAAACAAAAGTCATCCGATTTTGGACACCCGAAATTTAAATCTGAAAGTTTCGAATTTTTACTCTTTCCGCGATTCAATTGCATTCCGCATTGAAGATTTAAGTGTGGATGCCGGCCCAAATTTGCACCTTAAACAAGCCGCTGCCGATATTACAAACGTTGGCAAAGTACTTACCATCAATAATTTCAATATGGTAAGTAACAACTCATCGGTTACCAATACCGATATGCGTTTTGAGTTCTACAGTGTTAGCGACTCGATGAACCGCAGTTTCGATATGGATATTCAAATTGCCGACTCTGAAATTGGTATGCAGGAAATTGGAGCAATGATTCCGTCGCTAAAAGGAATGCGCGAAAAAATAAAACTTTCGGGCATTATTTACGGTAGCCTGAACGACTTAAAGGGGAAAAACCTGTACCTGCAAACGGCAAATGAAACCAACGCACTGCTCGATTTTTACGTAAACGACCTGCTCGATCCGGCCAACATGTATTTGTTTCTCGATCTGAAAAATTCAAATACAACTTTTGAAGACATCAGTAGTATTCGTCTGCCAAACAGTGCGCCGAATAACTACATCCGTTTTCCTGAAAGTTTTTACGAAGCCGGTCAGCTCCGCTTTAGAGGGAACTTTAGTGGTTTCTTATCCGATTTTGTAACCTTTGGTACGCTGGAAAGCGAAATGGGCACACTAACCACCGATATTTTGGTGATGCCCGAAAAAGAAGGTCAAATTTATTACCGGGGAAATCTCTCAACGACAAACTTCCAATTGGGCGAACTTTTCAAACAAGATCAGTTAGGAGCAATTACTTTACAAGGCTCAGCCGACGGGCAATTCAACAAAACCACCGAGGCAGTTTCGGGCATATTTAAAGGTACTATCGACTGCATTCAATATAACAACTACACTTATCAGCACCTGTCGATCGATGGAATTTTACGCGATAAGATGTTCGATGGTTTGCTCGAAATCCAGGATCCGAACCTCGATTTTACTTTTATTGGCGAGCTTGATTTGAATAACACAATTCCACGATTTGATTTTAATCTGAACCTGCGGCACGCTTACACCGGCAACCTCAATTTTACGCAAAACTTTCCGGCAACAAACATGGCTTTTCAGATGGAGGCCAATTTTACCGGCGATGCGATTGACAATATTAACGGGATGATCTCGGTAAAAGAAGGTTATTACACCAACCGAAACGGCGAGGTAAACCTGGAAGGGATCGAGTTTCGTGCCAACCAGGAAGATGGCAAGAATAAATTGCGTATCGAATCGGATTTTCTCGACGCTGAAATTCTGGGCTCCTATAACTTTAAGAATATAAAAAACAATTTCTTGCAGTTGGTTAACCACTATGTTCCGGCGGCAAGAATTCCTGTCGAGCCTTCAACCACCAACGCAAATAATTTTGACTATAACATTAATGCCAAGGAAGTTAATCCACTGGTAAATATATTTATTCCGGGTTTGGAGTTTGAAGGTCCGTTTTTATTGTACGGAAAAATAAACGCACAAAGGAACGTACTTCGCTTAAACGGAAGTATTCCGGGAATAAAATACAACGACAACTGGGCGCGCGATGTATATATCGGCAATAACTCGCTGAACGGCCGTTACAACTCCAAATTCAGAATTGGTGAACTGTACCAGAAAAACGGTCTTACTCTTTATAATTTTACGGTTGATACAAAAATTGCTGACAATGTGCTCGACAACGTAATATCGTGGAGTAATTTCGACGAGCTGACCTACAGCGGAGCACTTCGAACACAAACAAAATTCTCGTATTCCGACTCTACCAAACACCGACATATTGATATTTACGGTCAACCATCGCGCATTTATGTGGCCGATACACTTTGGTCGGTGAATCCGTTTTATGCCAGCATTGATTCCACATCGATAGAGGTCGAAGGATTTAAAATCCAGCATGCAGATCAGTCCTTCGCCATCGATGGCAGCATGACAAATAAAAAAGCAGATGTGGTTCGGCTCGAAATGGAAAATATCGATCTGACCTACCTTGACAAATATTTCGACAGAACGATTGACCTTAATGGGAAAGTAAATGGGTACTTTGGTTTCTCCCGTTTGTTTAACGAGCCTGTTGTTTTGTCTGATTTGAGAATCGACAGCCTGACCTATAAAAACGAATATATGGGCAACATTTTCCTGTCGAGCCAGTGGGATCAGGAAAACTCTGAAATAGACTCTGAATTAAAAGTCATTCGCAACAACAAAACAAACTTTCATGCAGCCGGGTCTTACATACCATCGGCCGGAGACCTAGATTTTGACATTGAAGTTGACAGTGCTTCGCTGTTGATTTTATCGGCTTTTATGCGCGAGAACTTTTCTAATTTCCAGGGGGTAGCATCGGGCAAAGTAAATCTTGGCGGAAATGTAAACGGCATCCTGTTAAATGGTGCGCTTTATGGCTCCGATGCCGGCTTAACCATCGACGCTACGCAGGTTCCTTATCATTTTTCCGACACGGTTTATTTTAAAGATCGGAGCATAATATTTGATAATATCACCGTTTATGACGACCAGAACAATACGGCCCTTTTTGATGGAGAAATTACACAGCAAAACTTTCAGGATATGACTTATAACCTGAATTTCCAGTCACAAAAAATAAAAGCACTCGATACCAAACAGAAGGACAATGAACAGTTTTACGGTGTGGTTATGGCCAATGGCGGCATTGAAATCGAAGGACAGGCAACGCGTGTAAACCTGACCTGTTTTGGAACTACGCTGCCCGGCACCGACATTAAAATATCGATGGAAAGCCAGAGCGACCTGAAACAATACGACTTTCTGGAGTTTGTTAAACCGGATGAAAAGAAGGAAGAATCGGCTTTTTTCACCAATAGCTCAACCCGCGATGATGGCGGTTTTAATTTAAGTATTACCGTTGAAGCCACTCCCGACGCTGATGTTCAGCTGATTTACAATTCGCAGATTGGCGACGTTATTCACGCAAAAGGCGAAGGAATTTTGCTTTTTGAAATGGACGACGAAGGCAACATGAGCCTTTCGGGAAATTACAATCCAACCGAGGGGGATTACCTGTTCACCCTGCAAAATGTGATGAACAAACGCTTTTCTATCGAACCGGGCGGTTCTATACTTTGGTCGGGCGATCCGTATAACGCGGTTGTTGATCTGCAGGCTATTTACAAGTTAAAAGCCTCGTTGTACGACCTGCTTACCAACTACCAAAATACCTCGCAAACCAACCGGGTTCAGGTGGAATGTGTAATTAATCTTCAGGACGAGCTGATTAATCCAACTATTGGTTTCGACATCAACTTCCCGAATATTGAAGAACCATTGCGAGAAGAATTGCAACAATTCTTTAAAACCGAGGAGGAAATGAACAAGCAGATTCTGTCGTTGATCGTTCTCGGAAAATTCTACACGCCGGAATATTTGCGCGGTACTTTTGAAGCCCAAAACCCAAATATGATCGGCACAACGGCCAGCGAAGTATTCTCGAACCAACTGAGTAACTGGCTTTCGCAAATTGATGAAGACTGGGATATCGGTATCAACTATCGCCCCGGAAACCAGGTTACCAACGACGAAATTGAGCTGGCACTTAGCACGCAGATCTTTAACGACCGGGTTACGCTGAATGGAAACATTGGGAATAATACTAATCAATACGGCGGCACCAATAACAATAGTAGCCAGATTGTTGGCGACTTTGAAATGAGTGTAAAACTGGTACGCAGCGGAAAAATTCTTTTTAAAGTGTACAACCGCTCGAACAACAACCTGATTTACGACACCGCGCCTTATACGCAGGGAATTGGTTTGTCGTTTAAAGAGGAATACAATTCGATTGATGAGATAATCGCAAAATTCACCAAACTTTTTAAAAAGAAAGAGAACTAAAGTTTACCTTCTTTTTCAGTCATAAAGAATCAATATAAATATTTAGAAATCATTAAAAAAACTGACAGATTTCCTTTGCAGATGTTTTACTTAAGGTAATTTTGCAGTTCTTTGATACAAAAACTTATACCTAAAATTATTTACTATGTTTATATTAATGGTTGTTGTATTTGTTCTGGGCTATGTTGCCATAGCGCTGGAGCATCCTCTTAAAGTCGATAAAGCTGCATCGGCTTTAATTATTGGTACATTATGCTGGGTAGTATATGTACTCGGTGCTGAAGGTATTTTACACCTCGGTTTCAGCCCGGCCTGGGAGGCTTTCCTGGCAGCTCACCCCGATTCGCACGGCTTACATGCTGCACACGAATTTATTGTTGAATCGGAAATTATCCATCACTTAGGCGAAATCAGTGAAATTTTATTCTTCCTGCTTGGTGCAATGACAATTGTTGAAGTTGTTGACCAGCACGAAGGATTTAAAATTATTACCGATAAGATAAAAACCACCAATAAAGTAAAGCTCCTTTGGATATTGAGTTTGCTTACCTTCTTTATGTCGGCATTGCTCGATAACCTTACTACAACAATCGTTTTGGTTGCATTGCTTCGTAAACTGATCGACGACAAACAAACCCGCTGGTTTTTTGCCAGTATGGTAGTTTTAGCTGCCAATGCCGGTGGTGCGTGGTCGCCAATTGGCGATGTTACCACCATTATGTTGTGGATTGGCGGACAAGTTACAGCAGGTACAATTATTATGAATGTTATTCTGCCTAGTTTAGTTTGTATGGTTGTTCCGTTGGCTATCCTTTCGGTTACCATGAAAGGAAATGTTCAGCGCCCTGCAATTGATGAAGACGAAGTGGAATACACTACTGAAAAAGAACGGATTCTGTTCCTTGTTTTAGGTGTATCCGGTTTGTTGTTCGTTCCGGTATTTAAAACCATTACCCACTTGCCTCCTTATATGGGAATGTTACTTTCGTTAGGCCTTTTGTGGGTTGTTGGCGAAATTGTACACAAAGACAAACCAAAAGAAATTAAAGACAAATTAAAAGTTACTGCTGTAATTCAGCGCATCGATGTACCAACCGTATTGTTTTTCCTCGGAATACTTTCGGCAGTTGCAGCGCTACAATCAGCAGGACACTTAAATATCCTTGCAACTTATCTCGACGAAAAACTGGGTAACATTTACCTGATCGACCTTGCAATTGGTGTGCTGTCGTCGGTTGTTGATAATGTTCCGCTGGTAGCAGGTGCGATGGGAATGTATCCGATTGCCGATGCCGGAGCTGTTGGCTACCAGGCCTCTTTTGTTCAGGATGGCGCTTTCTGGGAATTCCTGGCCTACACAGCCGGAACCGGTGGCAGTATGTTAATTATTGGCTCGGCTGCCGGTGTTGCTGCAATGGGATTGGAAAAGATCGATTTTATCTGGTACCTGAAAAAAATTAGCTGGCTGGCTTTAATCGGCTATCTGGCAGGTGCTGCGGTATACTTTGTTATGTTTGGCCTGTAATATCAAAAAACAGTTGTTCATAACTAACTGAGATACGACTTACAGAGCAAACAAAACGGGCAAAATATTACTTATTTTAGCGAGGTATAATATTTAAGGTTATACCTCGTTTTTTATTTTAAGAATTGTAAAAAAATAATTGGATAAACATGTTTAACTTATTGATGATTCAGGCTGATCTTCCACAAGAGTTGGAAGCTGTGGCAACCGAGCCGGAAGGCATTTCAACAAAATTTATAGATCTGGCTATAAAAGGTGGATGGATTATGATTCCGATTTTATTTTTGTCGGTAGTAGCCGTTTACATCTTTGTGGACCGTTATTTTGCGGTAAAAAAGGCGGGAAGATTTGATTCGAGTTTACTTGAAAAAATAAAAGTTTATATCACATCCGGAAAAATCGATTCTGCCGTGGCATTGTGTCGCAGCAACCCAAATCCGGCATCGCGTATGTTGGAAAAAGGAATCAGCCGGATTGGACGTCCGCTAACCGACGTAAATGCAGCCATCGAAAATGTGGGTAACCTCGAGATCTCGAAACTGGAAAAAGGACTTCCTGTTTTGGCATCGGTAGCCGGAGGAGCTCCGATGATCGGATTTCTTGGCACGGTTATGGGAATGATTCAGGCATTTTACGATATGTCGAACGCCGGAAACAATATTGATGTAACGCTGCTTTCAACCGGTATTTACCAGGCAATGGTAACTACAGTTGCCGGATTGATCGTTGGTATTATCGCCTATTTCGCCTACAATATTTTGGTATCGAATGTTGAAAAAGTGGTTTTTAAAATGGAAGCTACCACTTCTGAATTTATGGATCTGTTAAACGAACCGGCATAACCTGTAGTAAATGGCACTAAAAAAGAGAAATAAAGTAAACGCTTCATTTAGCATGTCGTCGATGACCGACATTGTATTTCTGTTGCTTATTTTCTTTATGGTTACTTCTACCCTGATTGCGCCAAATGCACTGAAATTGTTGCTTCCGCAAAGTAACAATCAAACAGCTGCCAAGCCAATCACAACCATATCGATTACATCCGATTTGAAATACTATATCAACGACGACAACAAGCTTCAAAGCGTAAAATTTAGCGAGATTGAGCCGTTTTTAACCAATAAGTTTGGTTCGGGCAACGACGATATTTTTATTTCGTTGCACGCCGATCAATCTGTTCCAGTTAACGAAGTGGTTAAAATAATGAACATTGCCCGTAAAAATAAGTATAAAATGATACTGGCAACATCGCCTGAATAGTAGAAGAATGATAGAAAGAGAGGAATATAGCGAAAAGAAAAAGGGGCTTGTTGGAACGATTGTTTTTCACACAATTGTACTGATATTATTGCTCGTACTTGGCTTTTTTACGCCACTTCCTCTGCCCGGAGAAGAAGGAATTCTGGTTAATTTCGGAAATTCAGAAAATGGATTGGGCGACCGCGAACCAAGTCCGGCGCGCCGACAACAACAAACTACTCCTCCACCTCCGCAAACTGCACAAAAAAAATCAACGCCACCACCGGCCGAACAAACACCTCCGCCTCCGGTGAAAACTTCGGAACCGGAACCTGCCGAGGAAGTTGCCATGACACAGGTCTACGAAAAAACAGTAGCCATTGAAGCGGCCGAGAAAAAGAAAAAAGAAGAAGAGCGCAAACGTCAGCAGGAGCTGGAAGAAAAAAAACGTAGAGAACAGGAAGAGCTAGACCGCAAAAACGCTGAAGAAACGGAGCGAAAGCGTTTAGCTGAAATTGAGCGCAAAAAACAAGAAGAAATAGAACGCCAGCAACGCGAAGAGGCTGAAAGAATCGCCCGCGAGGAAGCCGAACGCAAAGCACGTGAAGAGGCAGAGCGCCAACGCAAGCTGGAAGAAGAAAGAAAAATAGCTGAGATCAACTCGCGCACACAGGGTGCATTTGCCAACAGTGGCTCCGGAAGTGGCGGTGTAGGTAACAGCGACGGAAAAAGCCAGGGAGTAACATTCCCCGGAGGTAACCAGGGCGTGCCAACCGGCGATCCGAATGCAACAAATTATGGCGAAGGCGGCAGTGGCGGCGGAAACCAGGGAACAGGCGCTGGAATTTCATTCGATCTTGGCGGACGTTCTGCGATATCGTTGCCAAAACCTGAATATCCGGGTAACGATGCCGGAATCGTGGTTGTAAAAGTTATCGTTGACAAAAACGGACGAGTTACTTCGGCAGAGCCAGGAGTTCGTGGTACAACCATTGCCAATAAAGCATTTTGGGACGAAGCCAAACAGGCCGCGTTAAAAGCTAAATTTAACGTCGATCAAAATGCAGCTGCATTCCAGCAGGGAACAATTTCGTATCGTTTCAGACTCGATTAGGACTGAGTCACGAGTTACCAGTATCCAGTATCAAGAATCTAGAATCCAGTATCGATTTCATCATCAATCTTTGCTGACAATTATCTGTTTTTTAATCCATTAAAATTGTGTTCTTTTGCGGAAAATTTCAGCACAATGGCATTTCTGACAAAAGACAAAATTTTCAGCAAAAAGTGGATTCAGGACAATCTGCTTTTAGTTTCAGGCTCATTTATTTTAGCCGCAGCTTTTGTATTTTTTGTTACACCGCATAAAATCGTTCCGGGTGGAGTTTATGGAATTGCCATTGTTGTGCACTACTTAACCGAAGGTGTTTTCTCTTTCTGGCCCGACGGAATTCCGGTAGGTACCTTTGCGCTTTTGATCGACATTCCATTGATTATTGCCGGAATAAAAATTCTCGGTCCCCGCTTTGGAATTAAAACCATTACAGGATCGGTATTAACCGCTGTTTTTACCGACCTGCTCACCATGATGCGCCCGGATGCAAATATTCCTCTGGTTGATGATATCCTTTTATCGTGCCTGTTTGGAGGCGTTTTAATGGGATTCGGACTTGGTTTGATTTTTAAATCGCGCGCTACTTCCGGCGGATCGGATATTATTGCCATGATCATTGGAAAATACACGCACCTGCAAATTGGCAGACTGATGATTTATGTTGATTCGGTTATCGTATTTTTTGGTTTGCTCGCATTCCGTGATTTTGCGATCCCACTCTACTCATTAATCGTAATTTACATTTGCGGAAAACTGATTGATACAGCACTTGAAGGTGCGAATTACAACAAAGCACTTCTGATTGTTTCGCGAAAACATGCGGAGATAAAAGATAAATTATTGGTTGATTTAGAGCGTGGAGGAACTTATTTGAACGGCGAAGGCATGTTTACCGGCGAGCAAAAACGAATTATCTACACGGTTGTTAGCCGCCGCGAAGTTGCCATCCTTCAGGAATTTATAAGTAAAATCGATCCCGATGCATTTATTACGGTTATGGATACCAAGGAAATACTTGGCGAAGGATTTCAAAGCTTAAATCAAAAAGTTAACAATTAGACTATTTTTATCGCCAAATCCCCTCTCCTTTTCAAATTAGCAATCAAAAAGATTTTCATGCATTAAATTTTGCGTACAATTGCTACAGTGCTTTTTCTTTTTATCTTTGGGCACTTCATTACAATTCTGCAAAATTATGATTATAGTTTTTGTTGCTTACCTGGTTATTTTAATTGGTATTGTAGCTTACTCTGCACGTCGGTCGAAAACGAACAACGACTTTGTTCTTGGCGGTAAAAAAATCTCCGGTTTTTCACTGGCTTTATCCGAACGTGCAACAGGCGAATCGGCCTGGTTACTTTTAGGATTAACCGGTCATGCATATGCCGAAGGAATGGCGTCGTTGTGGGTGGCTTTAGGTTGTGTCAGCGGAATTCTGTTTTTATGGATCTTTCTGGCCGAGCCACTGCAAAAACTTACCGATAAAACAGGTGCTTTAACGGTTCCAAGTTTGTTTTCGGCTAAATTTAAAGGTACGCAACGAAGTTTTGGAATTCTCTCATCACTCATTATCATATTCTTTTTTGTATTGTACATAGCAGCACAATTCAGTGGTGCCGGCAAAATATTCAACGACACCTTTAAAATCGATCCTTTCTGGGGAATGGTAATTGGCTCGGCGCTGGTTACATTATATACCATGTTAGGTGGGTTTATTACCGTTGTGGCTACCGATGCATTTCAGGCAGTTTTAATGGTAGTTACTTGTGTTGTTCTGCCAATTATTGCACTCGGAGTTGCAGCAACTAACAATATTCACGTGGCGGAAGCCATTTCGCAGGCCAATTATCTCGTGCCTCAAAATATTGATTCGGTGAAACAGGCGACCGGCGGTTTGCTTATTTTAAACGGATTAAGCTGGGCATTTGGTTATACCGGACAGCCACAGTTACTTACACGAATGATGGCCATGCGCAGCCAGAAAGAAACACAACAAAGTCGCGTGCTGGCAATTATCTGGACTCTGTTGGCTTACGTTGGCGCTTTTATGATTGGTATAATCGGTTACCAATTGGTGCAAAATGGCATTTTGGGAGACGCAGCTGCTTCAGTTGCCAGCGATTCAGAAAAGATATTACCAATAATGGTAATGACGCTTTTAAATCCAATTCTTGCCGGTATTCTGCTATCAGGAGCCGTTTCGGCAATGATGTCGACAGCCTCTTCGCAATTGATGGTTGTTTCATCATCAATGACAGAAGATTTCTACCTGCACGTTACTAAAAAGCAGATTGAAGAAAAACGAATGTTGTTTCTGAATAAAATACTTACGCTTGCTGTTGGATTGGTTGGTTTTGTTTTGGCTATCACAATGGAAGATACGGTTTACGGACTCGTCTCATACGCATGGAGCGGTATTGGCGCCTCATTTGGCCCTGCCATTGTATTACTTATTTTCTGGAAAAGATTGTCGAGAGCCGGTGTTTTTGCCAGCTTAATTACCGGAACTTTATCAGCCGTAATATGGAAAACCTGGCTGGTTGATGTCACCGGAATTTCGGAACGACTGGCCAGTTATCTCCTGGCATTTTCAATGGCTGTTTTGTTTAGTTTCCTATTCCCTGAAAAGGAAAAAGGATCGGAGCCGGAAGGAATTTAACAATCTTAACGATTTTTAATTTTAACGCAGTAAAAATAGGCCTTATTCATTTTGTCTGGCTGAATATTCTGCTATCTTCGTGGCACGCTGAAAGTATGTAGTAAATGGATTTTTCGGGAAAGACAATTTGGATTACAGGAGCATCATCGGGCATCGGTAAAGCGGTGGCAATCGAGTTATCATCGAACAACGTAACACTCATTCTTTCAGGCAGAAAAGAAGAGGCCTTAAAAGATACCGAAAAACTCTGCATAAAAAATGGCTGCCAAACCGTTATTCTTCCTTTCGATTTAGGTAATGAACAATCGATTGAAGAAGCGGCCCAATTCATCCAGGAAAATAACATTCAAATTGATGCGCTTTACCAGTTTGGCGGCATAAGCCAACGTTCATTTGTGGCCGAAACTCCGGTTAGTGTCGACCGTAAAATATTCGAGGTAAATTTTTTCGGAACGATTGCCTTAACCAAAAAGGTTTTGCCGCAAATGATTGAAAATGGCGGCGGACAAATTGCAGTTACATCGAGTATTGTTGGTAAATTTGGATTTCCGTATCGTTCATCGTATTCGGCATCGAAACAAGCTTTACACGGCTATTTCGAAAGTTTACGGGCCGAGAACGTGAAAAACAACATTGCTGTATCGGTGATCATTCCCGGACGTATAAAGACGAACATTTCGGTGAACGCGATCAATAAAGACGGAAAAACACATGCACAAATGGATGCCGGCCAGGACACAGGAATGTCGGCCGAAAAATGTGCAAAAGTGATTTGCAAAAAACTGAAAAAAGAGAGAAAAGAAATATTGGTAGGTGGTTCAGAAGTTATAATGGTACACATCAGGCGCTTTTTGCCGTGTTTGTATTATTACATGGCTTCGCGCGTAAAACCGCTGTAAACTATAAGTATTTAGTAGAAATGAAACGAGCATAACAAGAGTTGCTTTAATAGGCGGAGGATGAATATGCGAGTTACATGAGTTACCGTAAAAATCAACAATTGTAAACGAATGAAAGCACAAATAAACGGAATCCAGCAATTGGGAGTTGGTGTTGAAGATCTTCAGGAAGCATGGAAATGGTATCGCGAACATTTCTCGATGGATATTCGAATGTTTGAAGATGAAGCCACAGCAGAGTTGATGCTGGCACATACAGCAGGAAAAACGCGCGACAGAAGAGCTGTTTTGGCGCTTAATATGCAAGGTGGCGGAGGTTTTGAAATATGGCAACATACCGGGAAAAAACCTGAACCCATCAATTTTGAGATTCAGCTGGGCGATTTGGGCATTAACATCGGGAAAATAAAAACCGAAAATGTACAGGCTGTTTACGATAAATTTAGTGCTTCGAAACTCAATCTGCTCACTCCTATTTCGAAAGATCCGGCTGGTAACGACCACTTTTTCATGAAAGACATTTACGGAAACATGTGGGAAATTAAAAACCAGGAAGGTGTTTTTCGTAAAAAAGAAAAGTCGTTAAGTGGCGGCGTATTGGGAACGGTTATCGGTGTAAAAGACATGGACACCAGCCTGAAAGTTTACCAGGAAATTCTGCAGTACGACGAGATTGTTTATGATGAAACCGGCGTTTTTGAAGATTACAAAGGTATCCCGGGTGGTGACAAAAAATTCCGTAGAGTTTTATTGCGTCATTCTGATGTAAAACAAGGCGCATTCAGTCCTTTCTTTGGGCAGTCGGTTATCGAACTGATACAAGCTTTCGATTACGAGCCAAAAGACATTTACGAAGGAAGAATCTGGGGTGATCCCGGTTTTATCCACCTTTGTTTTGATATTAACGGAATGGATCAATTCCGCGAAAAAGCAAAAGCCATTGGTTATCCGTTCACGGTTGACAGTGCGAAAGCGACCGAATCGTTCGACATGGGTGAGGCGGCCGGAAATTTTGCTTATATACAGGCTCCGGAAGGAACTTTGATTGAGTTTGTAGAGACCCATAAAATACCAATTGTCAAAAAAATTGGTTGGTACATCGATCTTCGGAAACGAGGCTACCACCCTCTGCCAAAATGGATTATGAATATGTTCCGTTTTATGCGGGTTAAAGACAAGAAGTAGACAAATAGCAGGGGGTTTACAAGCTGCTAAATATCATTGACTACAACAATTTCTATTCTTTTATTGAATCACTGAAGTAGAAGTATGGAATCGATAAAGGAAATCTATAAAATTGGACACGGCCCTTCAAGCAGTCATACGATGGGGCCTAAAAAAGCTGCCGAAAGGTTTCTGGCAGAAAACAAAGATGCTGATCATTTTGAGGTAACGTTGTACGGCAGTTTAGCAGCCACCGGAAGAGGTCACCTCACTGATTATGCCATTGAACAAAGTTTTGGCATTCGTCAGTTACAAATTAACTGGGAACCTAAAACTTTTCTTCCCGGACATCCGAATGCCATGTGTTTTAAAGCTTTCGACAATGAGAATAAGTTGTTGAAGGAATGGACTTGCTACAGCATTGGCGGTGGTGCAATTATCGATGATTATACCGAAACCGAAACCGTAGATGTGTATGAACACACCACTATGGCTGAGATATTGGACTGGTGCAACCGCAACGGAAAAAGTTTTTGGGAATACGTGGCCGAGTTTGAAGAACCGGATATTTGGGATTACCTGGAAGAAGTGCGCCAAGTGATGTTCGAAAGTATTAAACGAGGTTTAAAAACCGATGGTGTTTTGCCGGGCGGTTTAAAACTCCCCCGAAAGGCACAGAGTTTTAACACAAAAGGACACAATTTTGCAACACCTTTTAAACGACGCTCGCAACTGTTCTCCTATGCATTGGCGGTTATGGAAGAAAATGCTGCCGGTGGCAAAATAGTGGCTGCTCCAACCTGCGGAGCAAGTGGCGTTCTTCCTGCCATATTAAAGTATTTTCAAAAAATTCATAAAAGCGATAAAACAACTATTCTTCGGGCTTTGGCAACTGCCGGAATAATCGGAAACCTGGTAAAAACAAATGCTTCTATTTCGGGCGCTGAAGTAGGTTGTCAGGGCGAAGTAGGAACGGCCTGTGCTATGGCATCGGGAGCTGCAACACAAATGATGGGCGGAACTATTTACCAGATCGAATATTCGGCAGAAATGGGCCTCGAACATCATTTAGGATTAACCTGCGACCCGGTAGCCGGATTGGTACAAATTCCGTGCATCGAACGAAATGCATTTGCTGCCGAGCGAGCAGTATCGCACAATAATTACGCATTGCTAACTGATGGGCGCCACCGTATCAGTTTTGATGAAGTAGTTGAAACGATGTACAAAACCGGAATTGATTTACAAAGTAAATACCGCGAAACATCGGAAGGCGGGCTAGCTATTTTTGATGCCTTGCCAAACTGCTGATTTTATTGATTAGGATAATTTTCAATTGGTAATTCAATTTCAACCACATCGCCTTGTTTCCATTTTTTTGCAATTACACAGTAACTGCCCGGCTCGGTGAAATATTTTACATTTTTCACGATCACACTCGTTCCTTCAGCCCATAGCGGAATTCGTATGTACAACTCGATGTAACAATTTTCAGCTTTGTCGAAATGTAGGCGTACACTACCCGACTCCGGATAAGTGGTTTCCTGACGAAAAGAAACATCGCCACCAAGCGAATGCTGGTAGTTAATTTCTGCCGGTTTAAACAGGTTGACGTATATGTAATCTCCATTTTTAGTAAGCACAAAAGGTTCTATATAATGCGTCATCTTTTCGTTTGCAGAAATATTTTCCACTTCCTGCGCATATTTTGCCTCACCGGTTAATTCAAGCAACAACCCGTTAGTTTCAATCCAGGCAGGCAATGCCGGACTATCATAAATGGCTTTGTTTTTATTTGCATAAAATTGATCATAACTGGCTTTAAAAGCCTCTAAATCAAAGGCTGAATCTTGCTCTTCAAACTGGTTTACAAAAGTAAAAAGTTCTTCAAAAGGCCCGTAATTACTATTATCTAACTGTGTTACAGATGTATTAGCATTTGAAATGCGCTCCGACTTTTTTACTGGAAATTGATCTTTGTAATTGCACGAAACAAGTACAAAAAATAGAAAAACATAATACAGTTTAGGATTCATTTGTAGTTACTTTTCAGGTTATAAACGTTAGTAGAATAGAAGTGTTCAAACAGATGGCAAGTAAAAGTTTATTGAAATTTGATTTGTTTTATAAGAATTAATTTCCATAACTTTGTCACACTCAAAATAAAAGAGAACTAAAAATGAATATCTCAATAAATATTACCGTCACCAATTGCCGACCGTTCTAGGTTGGCCAAGAGAGATTATTCAATTAGTTTATTCATTTATTTCCATACTTTTATAATGTTACGCAAAAGAGTAAGTGTTTTGTCTTTACAAAAACTAAAAGACATTGATTTTAAAGAACTCTGGATCGATGTAAAAGAAGCAATTGGCGGTACAGAGCGCGATTTCACCGAGAGTAGTCTTGGCAAAGCCATTTTTATTTTGGCAGTTCCTATGGTACTTGAGATGATCATGGAATCGGTATTTGCCGTAGTTGACATCTTTTTTGTTTCGAAACTGGGCGCCGATGCAGTGGCAACGGTTGGCCTCACCGAATCGGTAATGACCATTGTTTACGCTGTTGGAATGGGACTTAGCGTGGCTACCACTGCGCTTGTTTCACGACGAATTGGCGAGAAAAACAATAAGCAGGCCGGCGTTGTGGCGTTCCAGGCCATGATGGTTGGTTTTATATTTTCTGTTTGTATTGCCATTCCAGGCGTTCTATTTGCCGGCGAATTTTTAAAGCTAATGGGAGCCACCGATTCCATGGCTGCCGAAGGTTACCTCTTCCCTGCCATTATGTTTGGCGGAAACGTGGTAATTATGTTGCTGTTTATTATTAACGCGGTATTCCGTAGTTCGGGCGATGCAGCCATTTCCATGCGGGTAATGTGGCTGGCTAATATTATCAATATTATTCTAGATCCATTGCTGATTTTTGGTATTGGTCCTTTCCCTCAACTTGGACTTGCAGGGGCAGCTATTGCCACAACAACAGGGCGCGGTTTGGCTGTTTTGTACCAGTTTTACCTTTTGTTTGGTGGTCATCACCGCATCCGGTTGTACTGGCACAGTTTAAAAATCCGTTTTAATGTAATGCTGAAACTGGTGAAAATATCCGGTGGCGGAATTTTGCAGAACCTTATTGCAACATCGAGCTGGATTCTGCTGGTTCGTATTATTGCAGTTTCGGGCCCTGAAGCGCTGGCCGGTTATACCATTGCCATCAGGATAATCATTTTTGCATTGTTGCCTGCCTGGGGATTGAGCAATGCAGCATCAACACTTGTTGGGCAAAATCTTGGTGCCAATCAACCTGAACGTGCCGAACGATCGGTGTGGATCACCGGATACGTAAATATGATCTTCATGGGATTTATGGGAATAATACTGGCTGTTTTCCCTGAGTTCTGGATAAAGCTGTTTATCGGCGAAACGGCAGTTGTTCACAATGGTACACTGGCACTGCGCGTGATAAGTTTTGGGTTTTTGTTTTACGCGCTCGGAATGGTATTGATGCAAGGTTTTAACGGAAGCGGCGATACAATTACCCCTTCAAAAATCAATTTTATGAGCTTTTGGCTTTTCGAGATACCATTGGCTTATATTCTGGCAATTGTGCTGAATATGGGCTTGTTTGGAGCCAGCTTGTCGATTGTTATTGCCGAGTCGTTTTTAGCAATTACTGCCTTGTATTTGTTCCGAAAAGGCAAATGGAAACTAAGAAAAGTGTAAATTTATCTGTTAAGTCTTTTATCATGAAACAACAACTTCCTGAAACGATTGAAAATTATATAAATCAGAATGGTCTTCCCATTACTGAACTGGCACGGGTTATTACTGTGCACAAAGAACGATACATTATTCAGAGCGAAACGTCGGTTTTGAAGGCTGAAATCACGGGAAACATCAGGTTCGCGGCTCAATCTGCAGCCGATTTCCCAACTGTTGGAGACTGGGTGCGTTTTATGCCAATGGACAACGAGAATGCGATTATTCTTGAAGTTCTGCCCCGTTTTTCGAAACTTGAGCGCCAGGCCATCGGTAAATACGGCGACGTACAGCTTATTGCCGCCAATGTTGATGTGGCGTTTATTGTACAAGCTGTTGGGCACGATTATAATCCGAACCGTTTGGAAAGATACTTATCCGTTTGTTACGCCGGAAAGATCCAACCGGTTTTGGTACTCTCAAAAACTGACTTGGTTGAAGAAAGGGAGTGTAAAAAGCTAATTGATGACGTTAAAAAGCGAATCAAGAATATTAAAACAATTGCTTTAAGCAATGAAACAAAACAGGGTTTGGACCTTCTAAAAAATGAACTGGAAGCCGGTAAAACCTATTGTTTCCTTGGCTCATCGGGAGTTGGCAAATCAACAATCATTAATCACCTGCTGAACAGAGAAGCGCTCGAAACCCGATCGATAAGTGAAAGTACCAGCAAAGGCCGGCACACCACCAGTCATCGCGAGTTGTTTGTGCTGGAGACCGAAAGTATTGTGATTGACACACCGGGAATGCGTGAGTTGGGAGTTACAGACTCGGCCGATGCCCTGGAAATGACTTTTGATGCGATTTCAGATTTGACTTCTGATTGTAAATTCAGCGATTGCAGTCACACTAACGAAAGTGGCTGTGCTATGCTGTCAGCTCTTGAAAGTGGTGAATTAAGCGAAGATGCCTACGAAAATTATCAAAAACTGAAGCGCGAGCAAGAACATTTCAGTAGCACGGTTTACGAAAAAAGGCAGCGCGACAAAGAGTTTGGCAAAATGATAAAATCGGTGCTGAAGGAGAAAAAGCGTTCAAAACCCAGGTAGTTAATGAACAAAATGTCCTTTTAATTCATTTTTAAAGTGAAACCAAAACTTATTTATCGATGAAAAAATTTGCAATTGAGATTAAATGGGCCATTTTGTTTGCCGTCGTTCAGCTGGTATGGATGTTTGGAGAACGACTTGCCGGACTTCATGATGAGAACATATCAAAACACGCCATTGCAACCAACTTCTTCGCATTTGTGGCCATTGCAGTTTATGTGGTTGCACTGCTCGACAAACGAAAGAATGATTTCGACGGCAAAATGACCTGGATTCAGGGTTTTATCAGCGGTTTGATCATTACTTTGGGAGTTACAATTCTTACTCCCCTCACCCAATACCTTACCGTTGAAGTGATCACTCCTCATTATTTCGAAAATATGATTCGTTATGCGGTTGAAAACGGCTTGCAAACGCAGGAAGAGGCAGAAGGTTATTTTAACCTGAGAAGTTATATGATTCAAAGTGTTCTTACAGCTCCGATTATGGGATTGGCAACTTCTGCAATTATTGCCATTTTCACCCGGAAAAAATAATGAGTTATGCCGAGTGCACGAACAGTTGACGAATATATTCTGAATGCCCAATCAAGGCAGGATATTTTAATGGTACTGCATGATTTGCTAACTTCTACAGAACTTTCGGAAACCATAAAATGGGGAGCGCCGTGTTACACCATTAATGGGAAGAATGTAATCGGGCTGGGAGTTTTTAAAGACTACGCGGCTATTTGGTTCTTTCAGGGTGCGCTGTTAAAAGACGAAGCAAAAGTGCTTATTAATGCGCAGAACGATAAAACAAAAGCATTGCGACAGTGGCGTTTTTTGTCGGTTGACGATATTGACGCAGAATTGATTATTGCCTATGCAAACGAAGCCATTTCTAATGAAAAGCAAAATAAGAGAGTCAAGATCAACCGCAATAAAAAGCTAATTATTCCGCCCGAATTAGAAGAAGCACTTAATCGGGACAATCACCTAAAGCTTTCATTTCAGGAATTTTCGCCTGGCAAACAACGCGAATTTGCTGATTATATCGCACATGCAAAACAGGCAAAAACCAGACTGTCGAGATTGAATAAGATCATCCCGATGATTAATAATAACATCGGTTTAAACGATAAATACCGCAATTGTTAATGGTTATTGAGAATTGTTTTTAATTTCATGAGATCAAAAATTTGATGAATAATGAAATTACAGTTTTCCCTAATATTTTTATTTATGACCAGTCTGCTTTCGGCGCAAACGTCAAAACTCAGCTTCGATGAAAAGAAAGCCGAATACCTTTATCATTTTGCCTACGAATGTATCGATCAGGAATACCCGAATAAAACCGGGCATGTTTTGGGCGACGACAGTTACCTGCAGCCTCCGCGTGTTATGCACCCGGCTTTTTATGGCTGTTTCGACTGGCACTCGTCGGTGCACGGGCACTGGACACTGGTAAAAATACTAACTGAATTCCCGGATTTTAAGTACCGCAATGAGATCATTAAAAAGCTAAAGAAAAATATTACCGAAGAAAACATTCTCCAGGAAGTTGCTTATTTCGACGATGAGCACAACACCACTTACGAACGCACTTATGGCTGGGCCTGGTTGCTAAAACTCGACGAAGCCTTGCGCGAATGGAATGATCCGGTTGCACTGGAATTACAGGCAAACCTGTCGCCACTAGTTGATCTGCTGTCGGATAAATTTGGCGAATTTTTGGACAAACTGAATTACCCTATCCGAATTGGCGAACACAGCAACATTGCATTCGGGATGTCGTTTGCCTACGATTGGGCAAAAAAATATGATACAGAACTGGCCATTCAAATTGAACGAAAAGCAAAAGAGTATTACATTACTGATTGTGATTGCCCACTTACCTGGGAACCCGGCGGTTTCGATTTTCTTTCGCCTTGCCTGCAGGAAGCTTCGATAATGCTAAAAGTATTACCCGAAAAAGAGTTTAATGAGTGGCTAAAAAAGTTTCTTCCTAAGTTTGAAAAACATCCTGAAAAGTTCCTTGAGATAGCAAAAGTTACCGATCGCAGCGATGGCAAACTCGCCCACCTCGATGGGTTAAACTTTAGCCGTGCCTGGTGCTTATACGAAATGGGATACGCCTTACAGAACCAGCAATTGATTGATTTTGCTGACGCCCATTTCAACTACAGTTACGAAAAAATGGATTCCGGCGAATATGCCGGCGCACACTGGCTGGCATCGTTTGCTACCTACGCATTAATAAAAAGTCACAATAAATAAATCCGGAGTCAACTTACGTTACAATGAATAGTACAAAATTTAGCTTTCTGCTGCTCTTTTTAAGCAGCTTTGTTTTTTCATCTGCCCAAAACCATCAATCGCGTTTTGAAAAAATTGATGTACAACACTACAAGTTTGAAATCCATTTAAACGATACCACAAACCATATTGAAGGTTTTGCTACTATTTCAACTAAATTTCTTCAACCGAGCAACGATATCACGCTCGATTTAGTTGATAACACAGGAGACAACGGCATGTTGGTTCATTCGGTAAAAAAGGATGGTAATGAGCTTGAATTTAATCAGGCTCACAATAAACTTGGTATCCATTTAAACGAACAAGCACAAACGGGCGACGTAATCGATTTCACAGTTGCCTATTCCGGTATTCCAGCCGATGGGTTGATTATATCAGAGAATCGCTACGGAGATCGTACATTTTTTGGCGATAACTGGCCCGATCGTGCACAGAACTGGCTTCCATGTGTCGATCACCCTTCGGATAAAGCCACTTTAGAATTTCTGGTTTATGCTCCGGCGCATTACGAGGTTATTGCTAACGGTTCGCTTGTCGAGAAAAAAGAACTTGAAAATTCAATGGAATTCACCCACTGGAAAGAGGATGTTCCGCTTTCGACCAAACTAATGGTAATTGGCGCGGCCGATTTTGCTGTTGGAAACAATCAAGAGTTTCAGGGAATTCCTGTAAGTTCATGGGTATTTGAAGAGAATAAAACAAAAGGATTTCTAAATTACCAATACGGCACAAAAGCGCTTGAATACTTTTCCGAATTGATTGGTCCCTACTCCTATGAGAAACTGGCTCATGTACAATCAAAAACGCGTTACGGCGGCATGGAAAATGCCAGCTGTATTTTTTATTTCGAGAATTCGGCCATAAGCGATCGTATCCCGGAGCAGTTGTTTGCACACGAAGTGGCTCACCAGTGGTTTGGGAATTCTGTTACCGAGCAAAACTGGCATCATGTGTGGCTCAGCGAAGGATTTGCCACCTATCTTACCCACCTTTATGTACAGCACTTTTATGGCGACGAACAATTTAAAGTAGGACTAAAACAAGATAGAGAACGGGTTATAGGTTTTTCAAAACAGAAATATGCACCGATTATCGATACAACTGTACAGGAATATACCCGACTTTTAAATGCCAATTCGTACGAAAAAGCCGCCTGGTTTTTACACATGCTGCGAAATAAATTAGGCGATGACACTTTCTTCAAAGGATTGCAGAAATATTATCACGATTACAGGAACAAAACCGCGCTAACGAAAGATTTTCAATCGGTTATGGAATCTGTTTCGGGTAAAGACCTTGATCGTTTTTTTAATCAGTGGTTGTGGAACGCCGGCCATCCGATTATTAAAGTTTCGTGGGGCACAGAAACCACTGGAAAACAAATAGACGATCAGCAAATTCTAATTCAACAAGGAGGTAAACAACTTTTCAGTTTTCCGCTGGAAATGAATGTTCTTTACGAAGATGGATCGGTGGACCTGCTTACTGTAATGGTTGACAAAACAAAAAGAACGCAGCAATTTCAGGCAAATACAACTTCTGGAATTAAAGATATTATCATTGATCCAAATGTGAAATTACTATACGAACTGGCACAATAAATAGGGTTCGTTCTAAAACTTAAGCAAATTTCAGGGCATAAAAAAAGTCCTGACGAAACCGTCAGGACTTACAATGTATTTCACCTAAATAATAAAGTCTTTATTTTACTTTTTCTACGATTGCTTTGAACGCCTCAGGTTGGTTCATAGCCAAATCGGCTAGTACTTTCCTGTTAATTTCAATGTCGTTCTTTTTCAACAATCCCATGAATTGTGAATACGACATTCCTTCCAATCGTGCTGCAGCGTTAATACGCTGAATCCACAATGCACGGAATGTTCTTTTTTTCGCTTTTCTATCGCGGTACGCAAACTGTTGACCTTTTTCCCAGGTATTTTTTGCAACCGTCCAAACGTTACTACGTGAACCGAAATAACCTCTAGTTTTTTTCAGTAATTTTTTTCTTCGGGCACGTGATGCTACATGATTTACACTTCTTGGCATACTTTTTACTTTTTTGATAATCGGCGCTCTCCGTCAACCGACGGAAATACTTTAAAGCACAATTATCTGGTTTTTAACTTTTTTTACCTCTCTCAATTAAAAGGTTTAATAAAGATCAATCCGTCAACCGACGGATTACTTCATGCACAACAAAAGTTTAACGTTGCTTTCGTTTGTCTTATCGATTGTTGTCCAATAAGTCAAATTACGCTTACGTTTTGTACTTTTTTTAGTCAAAATGTGACTTTTGTAGGCGTGCTTCCTTTTAATTTTACCACTTCCGGTTAATCTAAAACGTTTTTTAGCACCGGAGTTCGTTTTCATTTTTGGCATAATTCCTACTAATTAAAATGTTATCAAAGAACTTTATTATATATGGTTTAACACCATGAAACAAGCTTCGTTACCGAAACTTATTTCTTTTTAGGTGAAATAAACATTGTCATTCTCTTTCCTTCCAATTTTGGCAATTGCTCTACCGTTCCCCATTCTTCTAATTCTGTTGCCAGTCTCAGCAATAGAATTTCGCCCTGGTCTTTAAATAAGATCGAACGTCCTTTAAAGAATACAAACGCTTTTACTTTTGCCCCGTCCTGAAGGAATTTTTCAGCATGTTTCAGTTTAAACTGGAAGTCATGCTCATCAGTTTGCGGACCAAAACGTATTTCTTTTACCACAACTTTTGTGGTTTTTGCTTTCATCTCCTTTTGTTTCTTTTTCTGCTGATAAAGAAACTTCGAATAATCAATAATCTTACAAACCGGCGGATCGGCTTTTGGTGAAATTTCTACCAAATCCAACTCCATCTCGTCTGCTAATTTTAGTGCATCACGTAAGGGGTAAACACCTTGTTCTTCGATGTTATCACCCACTAAACGTACTTGTGGCACCCTGATCTTGTGATTTATCCGGTGTTGTGGTTCCTGCTCTCTACGTGGCTGGAATTTTCTTCTCGGACCTCTTCTTTTAATAGCTATAATGCGTTCCTCCTTAAGTTAGTTATACAATCCTGATAATTGATCTCTTACTTCTTTATTTATAAATTCAGCGAACTCCTGTGTTGTCATCGTTCCTTTGTCGCCTTCGCCTTGTCGGCGTACAGCAACTGAATCCGACTCTGCTTCTTTTTCTCCAACAATCAGCAAATAAGGAATTCGTTTCAATTCGTTGTCTCGTATCTTCCTACCAATCTTTTCGTTACGATCGTCAACGACGGTGCGAATATCGGAAATATTTAGAGAATTTGAAACTTTTTTAGCATAATCGTTATACTTTTCGCTAATAGGTAATATTACCACTTGCTCTGGTGTAAGCCACAATGGGAACTTACCTGCGGTGTGCTCAATTAACACAGCCACAAAACGTTCCATCGATCCGAACGGTGCGCGGTGAATCATTACCGGGCGGTGACGGTTGTCGTCGGAGCCAATGTATTCCAGTTCAAAACGTTCGGGCAGGTTGTAGTCTACCTGAACAGTTCCCAGCTGCCAGCTACGTCCCAGTGCATCCTTAATCATAAAATCAAGCTTTGGACCATAGAATGCAGCTTCACCAAGTTCGGTTACCGTATTCAATCCTTTTTCCTCACAAGCCTCAATAATCGCTTGTTCTGCTTTATCCCAATTTTCAGGCGATCCGATATACTTTTCAGGTTTATTCGGGTCGCGTAACGAAATCTGTGCAGTATAATTTTCAAAACTCAATGCTTTGAAAATGATGAAGATAATATCGATTACCTTCTTGAATTCGTCTTTTACCTGGTCAGGACGGCAGAAAAGGTGTGCATCGTCCTGAGTAAAGCCACGAACACGTGTCAAACCGTGCAACTCACCACTCATTTCGTAGCGGTAAACCGTTCCGAATTCTGCCATTCTAACCGGCAGATCTTTATACGAACGTGGCCACGCTTTATAAATCTCGCAGTGGTGTGGACAGTTCATCGGTTTCAACAGGTACTCCTCTCCTTCTGCAGGAGTGGTAATCGGCTGAAACGAGTCCTTTCCGTATTTTTGAAAGTGACCGGAAGTTTTGTACAACTTCACATCGCCAATATGCGGTGTAATTACCTGCTCGTAACCGTATTTCTTTTGTACCTTTTTCAGGAAGTTCTCCAGCTGCTCGCGCAACTGTGCTCCTTTGGGCAACCACAACGGCAAACCTTGTCCAACCGATTCAGAAAAGGTGAACAATTGCATTTCCTTACCGATTTTTCGGTGGTCGCGTTTTTTTGCTTCTTCCAGTAATACGAGGTATTCTTCCAGCATTTTTGCTTTCGGGAAAGTAACACCGTAAACACGGGTAAGCATTTTATTTTTTTCGTCGCCACGCCAGTAAGCACCTGCAATAGCCGTTAATTTAATGGCTTTTATGTAGCTGGTGTTTGGCAAGTGTGGCCCACGGCATAAATCAGTAAAATTTCCCTGGTTGTACAAGGTTATCGTTCCATCTTCCAGTTCGCTGATCAGCTCCTGCTTCAACTCATCGTTCTTATCGGTGAACATCGCCAAAGCATCGTCTTTCGAAATATCAGAGCGAACAATGTCGTTTTTCTGACGTGCCAGCTCAAGCATTTTTTGCTCGATTTTTTGCAGGTCTTTTTCCGAAAGCACTTTTCCTTCTGGAAGATCGATATCGTAATAAAATCCCGTATCAACAGTTGGACCAATACCAAATTTGGTACCCGGATAAAAAGCTTCAATGGCTTCAGCCATTAAGTGAGCTGATGAATGCCAGAATGTTTCTTTTCCTTCTCTGTCGTCCCACGTGTGCAGTTTTATTTTGGCATCGTGGTCAATTTTCCGCGATAAATCCCATACTTCGCCATCAACCGAAATCGACAGCACATCCTTTGCCAGGCGGTTCGAGATCGATTTGGCAATCTCTAAACCACTAACAGGCTCCGCAAACTCACGTACACTGTTGTCAGGAAGTGTAATTTTTATCATTTTACTGTTACTATTTTTTGTCTCAAAATTGCTATTGAAATCTATCTGTTATTTTTAATCGTGTAATTCAAATACAGTCAGAAGTTTTCATATTAAAAATCTTCCTCTGCAAACCTAAATTACTTTTGCGCGGCAAAGATAATCAATACATTGATACTAGAAAGAATCGAGCCCCTGCATGTTAGGCAATTGTAACGTTTTTTCAACACTCGGCTGTTAAATGCCAGATTAACTAAAAGTTGTGACCTACTATCGAATGTTATTCAACGTCGAAAGCAACTTTCAATTTGCAACATTTCTATCAAGAACCTGTTTAAATTAATACTAAATGAGCATTTTTAATTATACATTAATGGAATTGTAGGCATTTTATTGATTTCTTTGTGGCAGACAGCAATAAAAATCGATAGATTATAATTTTTTGAAATATGGGGTTTAAAGATCCGGAAGATTGTCAATCGCTGGAAGAACTTAGAACTGAGATTGACAAAATTGATGAACATATCATTTTACTTTTTGCCGAGCGGCATAAATATGTGGAAGCCGTTGTTCGCTTTAAAAACGATAAAGACGCAATTATTGCACAGGAACGGAAAGATGCAGTGATTCAACAGCGCAGAGATTGGGCAGAATCGAAAGGACTGAATGCCAACGTTTTTGAGCAGATTTACACGCTTTTGGTGGAGAGTAACATTAACCACGAAATGGATTTATTAAAATTGAAAAACAGCTAGCAATGTATAAAGCAGATATAAAAGTAATGGATTGTACAGTTCGCGACGGCGGGCTGATGAACAAGTGGCAGTTTAGCGACGATTTCGTGCGTGGTGTTTATAAAGGCTGTGTTGAGGCCGGTGTTGATTACATGGAAATTGGCTACAAAAGCAGCGAATCGGCTTTTTCGAGAGACGAAGTTGGTCCGTGGAAATTTTGCGACGACAAAGATCTGCGTCGTGTTATTGGCGATAACGACACCAACCTAAAACTTTCGGCAATGGCCGATATTGGCCGGATTGCTCCGGAAGATATTCCGCCGGCAAACGAAAGCCTGATCGACATGATGCGCGTTGCCTGTTACTGTCACCAGGTTGACAAAGCCATTTGGCTGGCCGAACATTGTATGGACAAAGGTTACGAAGTTACCATTAACCTTATGGCTGTATCGAAAGTAAATGAATCCGATCTGGACGAAGCGTTGGCCGACCTTGCGAAATCTCGCGTACCGATTATTTATGTGGTTGATAGTTTTGGTAGTTTGTACTGCGAAAGTATTCAGAATCTGGCAAAAAAATATGCTGCTGCACTGCCCGGAAAAGAGTTAGGAATTCATGCGCACAACAATATGCAACTGGCTATGTCGAACACCGTTACATCGCTGATTAACGGCGTTACCATGCTTGATGCCACACTTCTTGGAATGGGACGCGGTGCCGGAAACTGCCCTATCGAAATTCTCATCGCATTCCTAAAAAACCCAAAATACCGATTGCTTCCGTTGCTTGAAGCGATTCAAACACATGTAAAACCATGGCAGGAAAAAATCGACTGGGGCTACCACATTCCTTACCTGATTACCGGAGCCTTAAACGAACATCCACGAAGCGCCATGCAATGGATGGATTCGGAAAAGAAAGATGACTTTGTTTCGTTTATGAAAGAAATGCACGATTACGAACTTTTGGAATAGAAATATATTTGGATTAAAGCGAAGAAGGATGCATCCGTAACTGACAGCTACAAGGATCGCATCCTTTTTTTTATCCAATATCATCGTAAAAGTTGATGTTACTGAGCGGCGACAAGGAAATTAACCATGAATTTTTATATTTCCTTACGGCGACAAGGAAATTGACCATCGATTTTTATGTTTACGAGCAGCGCGAACCAAATTGACCAATGTATTTCTTCGCGCCGCACCGAGACGAGCTTTTTAATTTCTGATATTCTTTAAAAGTCATTGAGCATTGGATGAACATTTTTCTATTTTTGTTCACCATACAAAAGAGATAACATGAAGAAACTGCTTATTTTATTGGTCACATTTTTAACCGTTTTTACGGTACAAGCGCAACAGACGCAAAAAATTACACTAGAAGACATTTTACAAAAAGGTACTTTTCGGGCACAGTCGGTTTACGGACTGCGTTCGATGAACGACGGAATCCATTACACTACAATGGAGCAACAAACCCAAATTGTAAAATACAGCTATCAAACGGGCGAAGAAGTTGAAGTGCTTTTTGATATTACCAAAGTAAAAGATGCCCCCATTTCGGCATTCTCGGCATACGAATTCAGTGATGACGAAACCAAAATATTGCTGACAACCGAACGCAAGCCGATTTACCGCCGCTCATATACGGCAGAGTTTTATGTATGGAATTCGGTTACCGAAGAGCTAACCCAACTTTCAGATAAAGGAGCACAGCAACTGGCAACTTTTTCACCCGATGGCAATTACATAGCCTATGTACGCGACAATAATATTTTTATCAAGAATTTACGATTTGGCAGCACACATCAAGCAACTAGCGATGGAAAATTTAACGAGATTATAAACGGAGCTCCCGACTGGGTTTATGAAGAAGAATTTGGTTTTAACAAAGCTTTTTGGTGGTCGCCCGACAGTAAATTTCTGGCCTACATTCGATTCGACGAAACTGAAGTGCCGGAATTTTCAATGCCAATGTATGCCGGAGCAGCACCAACGCTTAGCGACAATAAATTGTATCCGGGAGAATACACTTTTAAATACCCGAAAGCCGGGGAGGCCAACTCTAAAGTTGAGGTTTATTCGTACGAAGTGAAAACAAAAATTGCCATTAAAGTTGATATTGGCGAAAAGACAGATATTTACGTTCCGCGCTTAAAATGGACACCCGATGACAACGAATTGGTTGTAATGCGTTTAAATCGTCATCAAAACCAAATCGATATTTTATACGCCAATCCGTTTACCGGCGACACACGAAATTTCCTAACCGAAAAGAACGACCGTTACATTGCTGAGAATTTCCTGGATGCATTTACCTATCTTGAGGATGGAAATTTTGTCGTACAAAGCGAGCGCGATGGTTGGTCGCATTTGTATTTATACGACAAACAAGGTTTTGAAATTGCCAAACTTACCGAAGGCGATTATGATGTAACCGATTTTTATGGCTACGATGCCGACAAAGAACTTTACTACTACCAGGCTGCGGCCGAATCGCCTTTGCGCCGCGAGGTTTATTACGTTAGCCAGGATAAAGAAGAACAAGGAAAACTATCGACACTGGAAGGTACAAACCGCGCTGTTTTTAGTACTAATTTCAAATACTACATTAATTATTACAGCAGTGCAAAAGTGCCGAATTACATTACTTTGCACGACAATAAAAAGGGCGAACAAATACGCTTTCTGCAAGACAATACGGTATTGAAAAATACTATTAAAAGCATGCAAATTCCACAAAAGGAATTTTTCACTTTTACGACTTCTGAAGGAGTTGAGCTGAATGGCTGGATGTTAAAACCAAACGATTTCGATGCATCGAAAAGATACCCTGTTTTTATGACACAATACAGTGGTCCGAATTCGCAAAGTGTTACCGACTCGTGGGGAGGCGTAAGTTGGAACGAATACCTTGCACAGGAAGGTTTTCTGGTGGTTTGTGTCGATGGCCGCGGAACAGGTGCCCGTGGCGAAGAGTTCCGGAAAGTTACCTACATGCAACTGGGAAAATACGAATCGGACGACCAGGTGGAAGCAGCAAAATATTTAACCACCCTGCCCTATGTTGACACTGAAAATATTTCGATTTTCGGATGGAGCTACGGTGGATTTATGACCCTGCTAACACTTGAAAAAGGTGGCGATCTGTTTAAAGCCGGTATTGCAGTTGCTCCGGTAACCAGCTGGCGTTTTTACGACACGGTTTACACTGAGCGTTTCATGCGCACTCCGGAGGAAAACCCGGAAGGTTACGACGATAATTCGCCGCTTTCTCACGCAGGAGATATAAAAGGACATTTATTAATTGTACACGGAACTGCCGACGACAATGTGCACGCACAAAACACCTATGAAATGACGGAGAAAATGGTGCAGGCAGGCGTGCAGTTCGATATGGCAATGTACACCAATCGTAACCACGGAATTCGCGGTGGCAACACAAGTATGCACTTGTACACTAAAATGGTGAATTTTCTGAAAGATAAATTGATGGATAAATAAATATCTGTAATCCATTTACGAAAAAGGTTTCTGAACTGTCAGAAACCTTTTTTTATGCCTTTAATCGAACAATGCCTGACAATGATTAAAACGCAGCATCGATAACATCAACGCTACATAAGAAGAATACCGGATTATATTTCCGCCGACTATTTTAAGCTAATGAGAATCATCCATCAATAAAAATTCCAAGATATTACTTAACCATAATAACCAGAAATGTTTTAACTTGTAAGCAAACTATTATCTAAAACCATTTTTATGAAAATTTTATTGATTGTGATTGCAGCAACTTTGCTCGTTTCATGTGCACAAAAGCAGCAAAGCCAGGCACCTTCACTACAAGTTAAAGTAGTTGATGTTGTTCAAAAAGATGTTGTTGAAAAAGTTGATTTTGTAGGTCAGGTTTACGGCTACCAGGACATTTCCATAAGAGCCCGGGTAGCGGGATTTCTTGAAGGCATTCATTTTAGCGAAGGACTTCCGGTAAAAAAAGGTCAATTGTTGTACACAATCGATGCGCAACCGTATGAGGCAGAAGTGGCGGCGAAACAAAGTCAGTTGGCCGAAGCAAAATCGCAATTCGCTAAAGCACAAAGCGATTTAAACCGCTATAAACCTTTGGCAGAAAGCAATGCGGTTAGTCAGGCCGATCTTGATGGCGCACAGGTACAATTTGAAGCGGCAGAATCGCAGGTAAAAGCGGCTGAAGCAAATCTTGAAATTGCTCAAATTCAACTGGGATATACAAAAGTTTATTCGCCAATTAATGGGATAATTGGCAAATCGATTGCCAGAGTAGGTGATTTAGTTGGGCAAGCGCCACTGGTAGTACTAAATACAGTATCGAAAACTGATGTAATTCACGTAGATTTTTTCTTGCCCGAGAACCAGTATTTGCAAGTGGTAAATTATTTAGGCGGTACCGAACAATTGTATCAGGAAAGCGAAGAACATTCAAACGTTCTGGAATTGGTTTTAGCTGATAATTCGATTCACAAATATAAAGGGGCGATAAATTTTATCGACCGTGGAGTTGACAGTAAAACCGGAACCATTCTTATTCAAACACGCTTCCCTAATCCTGATTTGCTTATTCGGCCGGGACAATATGCAAAAGTTCGAATTCCATTACGACATCAAAATGCGATAGTGATTCCTCAAAAATGTGTGAAAGAACTGCAGGGACAATATTCAGTGTTTATTGTTAACAGCGATAATAAAATTGAGACAAGACAAATTGTTTCGGGTGGTAAAGTTGGCGATATGTGGCTCATAAAAGAAGGACTGAAACCCGGCGACAAAGTACTGATTGAAGGTCTTCAGAAGGTACGGAATGGAATGCCGGTTGTGGCTGAAACAGTTGAATTTAAAAGTCAGTTCGCAAATCTTTAAACCACAGCTATGTCAGATAATAAAGGAAATTTCTTTGTACACCGGCCAATAGTTGCAATGGTAATCGCCATTGTAATTGTTATCGTCGGCTTTGTAATGCTCAGTGGTTTACCAATTGAGCAATATCCGAACCTCACTCCTCCTATCGTTCAGGTTCGTGGATCGTACACCGGAGCCAACGCGCTTACTGTTGAAGAATCGATGGCTACTCCGTTAGAGCAGCAAATTAACGGTGTTGATAACATGATTTACATGAAATCGACCAATGCGAACGACGGAACCATGAACATTCAGATTTCGTTTGATGTGGGAACCGATCCGGATATGAACACGGTATTGGCACAGAATCGTGTATCGGCTGCATCGGCGAAACTTCCGGAATCGGTAAAAAAACTTGGTGTTACCACTGAGAAGTCACTACCCAATGTTTTAATGTTGATTGCATTGACTTCTGATGGTCGTTACGACCAGGATTTTCTGGGAAACTACGGATTGATAAATATTAAAGACCAGCTGGCGCGCATTAAAGGAATCGGGCGTGTAAATGTAATCGGAGCCTCGGATTATTCCATGCGTATTTGGGTAAAACCCGACCGTTTGGCAGCTATGGAACTCACAATTCCTGAAATATTAAATGCGATCAACCAACAAAATGCGGTTGTTCCGGGAGGTAAATTCGGAGCAGAACCATCTCCTCCGGGAACAGAATTTACTTACACCGTTCGTATGCCTGAGCGTTTTAACTCGCCTGAGGAATTTGGAGAGATCGTAGTTCGTACACAGTCCGACGGATCGCAGGTACGACTGAGAGATATTGCAGAGATTACTTTAGGTGTAGAAACCTACAGCGCCTTTACCCGAATGAATGGCGAGGCCTGTTCAATAATCGCACTTTACCAGGCACCGGGCTCGAATGCTACTGAACTGGCTAGTCAGATTCGTGAAGAAATTGAACGGCTTTCAGGTTCATTTCCTGAAGGAATAAAATATGACATTTCGTTGGATACCACCGCAGCAATTACTGCAGGTATAAATGATATTGTAGAAACCTTGATCATTGCATTGATTCTGGTAATTCTTGTGGTGTTTATCTTCATTCAGGATTGGAGGGCAACACTTATTCCTACAATTGCAATTCCCGTTTCCTTGGTTGGAGCCTTTATTTTCTTTCCACTCCTGGGTTTTACGATTAATGTATTATCATTGCTGGGATTGGTGCTTGCCATCGGTATTGTGGTTGACGATGCCATTGTTGTTGTTGAAGCCGTTCAGGTGAATATTGCAAACGGTATGGAGACAAAAGAAGCAACACTCGATGCCATGCGAAAAGTATCGGCACCGGTTGTGGCAACCACGCTAGTTTTGGTAGCTGTGTTTATTCCGGTTGCAGGTATGGCCGGAATTACAGGACGATTATATCAGCAGTTTGCGATTACGATCGTGGTTTCGGTAATTGTTTCTTCGGTTAACGCACTTACGCTGAGTCCCGCCCTGGCATCACTGTTACTAAAAGAACCAAAACCTTATAAAGGTCCATTGGGATGGTTTTTTGGTAAGTTCAACAAATGGATGGGCAAATCAACCGAAGGTTACATGAAGCTCACAAATATCTTCACCCGAAAGCTCAAACGTGGTGTTGTTTTCATTTTGGTAATTACCGTAGGAATGGCCGTTTTCGGGAAATTGGTTCCGGGTGGTTTTATTCCGGCAGAAGATATGGGTTACCTCTTTATTAACATGCAATTGCCCGATGCTGCATCACTGCAACGTTCGGATGTTGTTGCAAAAAAGATTGAAGGTATTCTGGAAGAATATCCGGAAGTTGAATATGTTACAAATGCTACAGGATTTAGTATGTTATCAGGAGCAATGGCAACAAACACCGGTTTTATGTTCGTTGCTCTTCGTAATTGGGATGAACGTGAAAAAACAGCCGCTGAACTTATACGCGAGATCAACATTCGACTGGCCACAGAAATAAATGCTGCACAAGTTTTTGCTTTTGGTCCTCCTGCCATTCCTGGCTTAGGGAACGGATCAGGTTTTAGCATCATGCTACAAGACCGAGGCGGAAACACGCCTGATTACCTGGCCCAAAATGCTGCCTTGTTTATGCAAGCCGCCAATGCCCGTGAAGAGATTGCAAATGCGTTTACCACTTTTCAGGCTAACGTTCCGCAACGTTATTTAAATATCGATAAAGAAAAAGCACTCAAAATGGGCGTTTCGCTCAACGATTTATATACCACAGTTGGAGCATTTATGGGTGGAGCCTATGTAAACGACTTTACCCGCTTCGGACGACTATATAAAACATACATTCAGGCCGAACACGAGTACCGTGTATCAGAGAAAGACATAAACAGTTTCTTTATAAAAAACAATAACGGAGATATGGTTCCTCTGGCTACCCTCGCCACAGTTGAACCAATTTCGGGGCCGGAATACACCAACCGTTTCAATTTATATCGTGCGGTGGAAGTTACCGGTGCTCCTGCACAAGGTTATACATCAGCACAGGCAATGAAAGCGCTGGAAGAAGTTGCAGCTGAAGTGCTGCCTGCCGACATGGGCTACCAATGGAATGCCATGTCGTACCAGGAAAAACAAGCTTCCGGATCGCTGGGAGTTATCATGATCTTCTCCTTGCTTTTTGTATTCCTGATCTTATCTGCACAATACGAAAGTTGGTCGTTACCATTCAGTATTTTGCTGGGAACACCATTTGCCATTTTTGGTGCTTTGTTCGCACTATGGTTAGGCCGCCTGGGAAGTCCTACTTTCGAGAACAACATTTTTGCGCAGGTAAGTTTTGTAATGCTGATTGGTATGGCTGCAAAAAACGCGATTCTTATCGTTGAGTTTGCAAAAGAAGAATTTGATAAAGGAAAGAGCCTGTTTGATGCGGCTATTGAAGCTGCCCGCTCACGTTTCCGTCCAATTCTTATGACTGCCTTTTCTTTTATTCTGGGAATTTTCCCATTGGTAGTTGCATCCGGTTCAGGTGCTGAAGCACGTAAAGTTATGGGACTGGCACTACTTGGAGGAATGAGTTTGGCGACTCTACTCGGAGTTTTCTTCTACCCCATGTTATTCGTATTTATCGGAAAAATTGCCGGGTATGAAAAGAAACGCGAAGCAAAAGAGGTAACAGCACAGAAAAAGAAACAGAGCTAATCTTAAAGATGATGAAAATGAAACGAAATAAAATATACAGTTTATTGAGTGTAACATTGCTGCTTATTGTGAGCAGCTGCATGGTTGGTCCGAAATTTCAGCAGGTGGAGATGCAGACTCCGGAAAATTATCGTTTTCAGAATAGTGAGGCGACAGAAGCAGATACCATAAACTGGCAGGTACTTTTTAATGACCCGGTATTGGCCGATCTGATCGACTCGGCACTGGCAAAAAACCTCGACCGTTTAATGGCTGTATCAAGCATAAACGAAGCCCGTGCCTACCTTGGCATGGCCAAAGCCGATCTTTATCCGCAGTTTTCTTATTCAGCATCATTCGCTTATGGAAATACACAGGCTCCTGCCCTTTCGGCAATGTCGTCGCTTACAGCAACTACAAACCTGAATTGGGAGCTTGACTTTTGGGGCAAATACCGTAGAGCTACAGAAGCGGCACAAGCTGATTTACTGGCTTCGGAATATGGGTTACAAGCCCTGGAGTTGAGTTTAGTTTCGCAAGTAGCCATTTCGTATCATACGCTGCTCGATTATAAAAACCGACTGGCAATTGCAGAAAGCACGCTTGAATCAAGAAAGGAGTCGCACCGGATTATCAGGGAACGTTTCGAGAAAGGTATCGTTCCGGAGATCGATCTTAACCAGGCACAAATACAGGAAGCTACTGCGGCTGCAGCGATTCCGGTTTATCAGCGTTCAATCGCTTTTACTGAAAATGCACTTAGTGTTTTAATCGGGCAAAATCCGGCACCGATAATAACTGAAACAACTATTGAAGAGCTTCAGTTACCTGGTCCTGTTCCAACAGGATTGCCGTCGGAATTACTGGAGCGGCGCCCGGATATTCTTCAGGCGGAACAAATGCTTAAAGCACAAAATGCCCGTATCGGTGTGGCTCAAGCAATGCGTTTTCCATCAATCAGTTTAACAGGACTGTTGGGTATTGCCAGCGCCGACTTGGCCGATTTTAATTCGGATGACGCTTTTATTGGTTCAGCCGGTGCCGATCTGTTTGGACCGATATTCCAATTCGGGAAAAACAAACGCCGCGTTGAAGCACAACGGGAAGTAACCGAGCAAATGAAATACAACTATGAAAAAGCTGTACTTTCGGCTTTTCGGGAAACGGAAGATGCGTTGATCTACATTACCACATTGGCCGATGAACTAAAATTTACACGTCACCAATTGGAGGCATCGCAAAATGCGGCTGAACTTTCGCGTCAACGCTATGATGGCGGTGTTACCAGCTACCTGGAAGTGCTTGATGCTGAACGTGCTCTTTTTAATATCGAATTGTATTATTCCGAGCTTTTACAAAAAAGTCTTGAAGCCAATATAAACCTTTACAAGGCACTTGGCGGAGGATGGTAATTCCTCAAAAAAAATGGCTGCTAATCAATTAGCAGCCATTTTTTTTACTTCATATAGTTCTTATAGTATTCCGTTTTGTCCTCGTCGCCAAACCGGGCATAAATATTTGCCAGATAACCGGCGTATTCTTTTCCGGGATTTAGCTTCCAAAGTTTATTTAAATAAGGTAAAGCCTTTTTGAAATCGGCAGTTACCAAATCAAGTTCTTTTAAAAGCGTATTGTAGTTTTTGCGGGTTTTGTTCGCATTATATTTTGCCATCTCTCGCTCGTAACGGTTTTGTCCGGCCCAGTAATATTTTTTGGCGTTCCATTCCAAAGCCTCCAGATGCTCCGGATTTTTTTCGAGTAATACTTCAGCTAAACTGTCGCAAACGGCTTCGTTTTCCAATGCTCTATTTACTGCAAAATAATTATCAAGGTTCGCCTCACTATTTTTCGATGCACTATCCATTGTTTCCCAAACTGCCAGTGCTTTATCGTTGGCATCAATTTCGGTGTAAATGGCCAGTAAACGTGCATTTACTTCATCGTTGTCAGTTCCGTAATTTTCAGTGATGTATTCCAGTGACGACAATTCTTTCGATAAGTTATCCTGCTGCTGATAAATGGCTGCCAGCGTTTGGTACATCTCGGCATCGGCATAATTTTTATAACGCGCCTGATCGAACCAACTGATTGCCTGCGCAGCGTTGTCGGCTTTAAATGCCGTTTTTGCAGCCTGAGCAAAATCCGAACCTGCAACCTCTTCAATTGCTGTTGCATCGAAATAACTCGCCCAGGCCGCTAATGCCTGCGAATAATTTCCTGTTGCTTCAAAATTTGTTGCTTCCGTTTTTTGGGTGGTCAATACTTTTGGTGCTCCGCACGATGCCAGAAAAATTGCCATCACGGCTCCCCACAATAATTTGTTTTTAGCCATAGTTTTTAAATTGAAGTGCCAAAACTAAGGATTTATTCCAAAACCACTCGTTTCGACTTCTCCATTCAAACAAAAAACAAGATTGAGATAATTTAGTCAGACTTCTTGCTGGCAATATTATTTTCAGCCATTTCAAGCAAAGCATCCTGAACCACAGGATTGGTAAGCACATAGTCGTGCCCCATACGCTTCATATCTTCTTTTGTGATTAATGACTTGATATTCGACATTTTTACAAAGTCAGGTAATTCATCGGGATTTTTAGGACCCTTGTTTCCAATGCGATTCTTCAGGTGAGCCAAACTCGACATTTTTAGTAAAATATCTTTTGAATTAACAACCAAACGCACTGAATCAGCCATTTCACCAAGATTATGAAAAGCCTTGCCTTCTTCAAAAACATTGCGCGGAGCAACACTTCCTACAAATACGATACTATTATACGTTTTTACGAGAGGAATATTCTGTTTGTCTCGTTCGAGAATATAACTTCGAAACATTTCGTTTGCCATCGACGAAAAAAGAATGCTTATGGTAATGTCTTTGGGATGAATTTCCCAAAATTCCGTATCCCCCATAAACTCATCGAGCATGTGCTGAAATATGGCAAAATCGGCTGCCCCCCGTTTCGACACACGCAGCGCACTATAATACTTATAAACTTTGTCTTCCGTTCCCCATGCAAAAACAGTTATTGAAGCCTGATGGAAAAGCGAATCACCGTAGTTTGTTTTTAAACGATGCATGTATTCATGTATCTGTTTATCAAAAGTTTTCCCGTATCCGCCAACAACAATATAAAAGTTCTTGATTCCTTTTTGTATACGATTATAATCGTATATATCGTACATAATATTGTGCTTTAACTTTTCGGTCGGATATTTATCAGAAAGATTAACGGCCCTTAAATTTAATCCAATGGAATCGGTGTTGTAATTGTAATTACAGAAATAAAGTGTGTTAGTTTGTTGCGTACTACTGTTTTTAAATGTGTATGAATTGTCAGCATTAACTTCTATCACACGGTTGGTAAAAAACGAGACAACATTTTTATCATCCTTTTTGCCCACTTCAAAGATAGTTGTTTCTATCTGTGCTATCACTTGTGTTGGCAAAATAATGCTTGCTAAAATAAATGTCAGGAGTTTTAAAGTATTGTGCATAATCGAATATTTCTGTTTCTGATGGTAAGTTAAGGAAAACCAAAGAAGAATCCGAGAAGCAGGGCAATTTATTCTTTCATAATATTATTTACGATTTCGCTGATGAGTTCGCCACGTGTTAGCACCATCATGTGCGAACCATCTTCAACCAGGTAATCGTATTGAACAAAACGAGGAGGCAATGTCTTGTCCAGGTCACCATGAATATGAACGATTTTATTGTTGTAGCTTTCTCGTTTCCAGGTTAAGATCATCGTTGTTGTTCGTTTCAAAAACTTAGGATCTTTATTGCGCAACATACTTTTAAAAGTTGCTTTGTCTTTGTTTCTGTCGGGTTCTACAATAGGTTGTAAAATTCGTGCTCCTGCTTTTATTGCAAATCCCGGTACTACCCAATAAACAGGCACTACCTTTTGAAAACGATAGCGCCCCGGAAATTCCTTCCTGCTTTTTGCACTCGAAATAACTATAACCTTTTCGGGATGCAGACAATCGGCCATTTCGGTTGCCAGCATCCCGCCTAACGACACGCCGATTATCGAAAAAGTTTCGGTGGTGTCGATCTGTTTCGCCAGTTCGCGGGCAAAAGTTTGCATATCCCACTCTTTATCGGGTGTAAAATAATCGATGTTTTTTACCTGAAACGCCGTGTCGAGCTTTAGGTTTTTATACAAACGAGCGTCGGCTCCCTGCCCCGGAATTAGATAAACCGTGTGTTTTTGTGCCGATACCACTGAAAATGCTAACAGCAAAAAGCATACTACCAAACTCGTTTTTAAGTGCCCGTTAAAACTCATGCGAAATCCGTTTTTTACCGGGCAAAAGTATTGAAAAATTCTTCAGTGTCTTTCATATCCTGCAATCCCAAAATCCAGCAAACTTCTGAAAGATCAGAAAAATCGAGCCCGCCACTGGCAACAGCCTCATTATTGTACCGGCCATCTTTACCGTTGTATTTTAAACCGATTTCAACCGCCAGTTTCCAAAGGCTCAAAAGCTCGGTATCTTTTACTTTCGTTTTCCAATCGTTGTAGCCCGGAGTACGAAAACCCGGAGTACCATTTCCTTCTACGTTTCCATCGGGTATTTTATGGTAATTGCTGTTTGCTTTCACAAATGCCAAACTGCTCGCCGATGTCACTTCTTCATTCCAGTCGCTGTGTTGCACAATATGAATTCGCTCGGCAGTATTTATTTCCGGAGTAGACATTTGAATCGCTTTTATAAACTCCGACGAAAAATCAGATTGTCCGGCTTCTGCAATCCAGACATTTCCTCCTTTTTGCAAACACTCGAGTACTACATTTTTCATCCGCTCAACGGCCTTTGTTTTGTTTGCATCTGCATCGGTCCAGTTATCCTCAAAAGCCTGCTGAAAAAGCTTGTTTGGCGGTACATATAGTCCTTCCTGAATGCCGTAAGTTCCGGCAACTGCAAAGTAATTGATCGCACTAAATTCCGGAGATGAAAGCAAGGTTTTAAAAGCCGCAGCCGAATGAATATCGTCGACATCGGTTTTGCAATCGAACTGCATCACCAGCAAGTCCTTTTCAATATTAAAACGTTTTTCCTGTTCCAGTTTGTTGGTCCATGAAAAACAAGAAGTTGAAAGAATTAGGAAAATAAAAATGTAAGCTCGTATCATAATTTGGATTTCTCGTTGGTTATTTGGATTTTTGATAAAGCTACTCAATATATAAAAATCAATACCGGTTTTGAACAAAAATAATAGCAGTCCATTATTGTTAAAACATAATGTGTTATTTAATTAACCACACCAAAATGAATGGAAGAAATAAACACGATATTCCTTTTCGGAATTAAAATTGACGAGCCTATTGTAACACTCACCGACCTTCTTGTTTCGGTGTTGTGTTTCATTTTTGCCTACAAAATTCACAACAATAACAGATCAGAAAAAGTATTTACCTATTTCAAACTATATTTCCTGATAATGGGAATTGCCACGGCTTTTGGAGGATTGATCGGTCACGCTTTTTTGTATCATTTTAATTTTTACTGGAAATTACCCGGCTGGATAACCAGTATGTTTTCGATAATGTTTGTTGAGCGGGCCGCAATTGAACACACCCGTATTCAACTCTCAAAACAGATCGTTAAGATTCTCAGCATCCTTAATATCATTGAGTTCCTTACCTTTTTAACATTAACCATCGTTACCCTCAATTTCTTCTTTGTTGAATTTCATTCCGGCTACGGTTTAATGTTTGTTGTGCTCTCGCTCGAAGGATTTTTATACGTTAAAACACGTAACAAAGCCAGCAAATTTATTTTGATTGGAGTTGCTTTTGCAGCTGTTGCCGCTTTATTTTTCATGAATAAAATTTCCATACATCAATGGTTTAACCACATTTCTGCAAGCCACGTTTTAATGGCTGTTGCGGCCTGGTTTTTCTATTTGGGAGCAAGTAAAATCAATATGCAAACGAATCATGTGAACAGATAATCGGAAAAAATCAAAATAATCTGTAACACATCTCTGATTTGGCAGTCTTATTGAAAAAACTATTCAATGAAACTTGCGACTGTCCTCTTATTCTTTGTATTTATACAAACCATATCTGCACAGGAAAAACGAACTTATACAGCTACAACCGCCGAAAACCTGAACATCACGGTTAATGGCGTTTTTGATGAACCTGAGTGGCAAAATGCGAATTGGGAGAACAACTTCATTCAGCACGAACCCATCGAAGGCGAAGCTCCAACCAAACAAACAGAATACGCTATTTTATACGATGCCAATAATCTTTACGTGGCAATACGATCGTTGGATGATCCTGACAGCATCTCGATGCGAATGACACGTCGCGATGAAACGGAAGGTGATCTTGCCGGTTTGTATATCGACTCGTATAATGACAAACGAACCTCGTTTGCCTTTGTGGTTTCGGCGGCCGGAGTACGGTCGGATATGGTAAGTACCAACGATGGCGACAACGAAGACAACACCTGGGATCCCATTTGGTATGCAAAAACATCGCTTACTAAAAACGGGTGGAATGCCGAAATGCGAATTCCCCTCACCCAGCTTCGGTTCGATGAAAACGACGAACAGATTTGGGGACTGAATGTTTTCCGCTATATTTTCAGGGAAGATGAACTTTCATCGTGGCAGCCAATGAAGCGCGAAACAGCCGGTTTTACTTCGCAGTTTGGCATTTTGCGGGGAATTGAAAATATTAAACCACAAAACTCGCTGAATGTAACTCCATACATGGTTGCCCGCACCGAACGTTTTGAAAAGGTACCTGAAAATCCTTTTTTGGAATCGGGAAAATCAAATGGTTTTGATGCGGGTTTAGATGCCAAAATCGGCCTGACCAACTACCTGACAATGGACCTCACCATCAATCCGGATTTTGGGCAGGTTGAAGCCGACCCTTCGCAGGTAAACCTGAGTACTTACGAAACTTTTTTCAGGGAAAAACGCCCGTTCTTTATCGAGGGAAATAATATTCTTTCGTACAAACTGGCATTTGGCGATGGCGATCAATCAGCCAATAACTTATTCTACTCGCGCAGAATCGGACGTCGCCCTCATTACTCGCCGGAATTAAATGATAATGAATATGCCGACAACCCTGATTTTACGCGAATTTTGGGTGCTGCAAAAATCACCGGAAAAACAAAAAATGGCTGGTCTGTTGGAGTAATCGAGAGTGTTACTGCCAAAGAAAAAGCTGAAATTAAAGGATTATCGGACAACAAAAAGCAGGTGGTTGAACCTTTAACCAACTATTTTGTGGGAAGAGTTCAAAAGGATTTTAACGAGGGAAATACCTACCTCGGAGGAATGCTTACCGCCGTAAACAGAAATATTAATGATGAGCATCTGAAATTCCTGCATAAAAGCGCCTACACCGGTGGAGTTGACTTTGTGCATAAGTGGCACAACAAAGACTGGTTTGTTGACGCCGGAGTTTATTTTAGCCGCGTTGAAGGCAGCGAAGAAGCGATTCTCAATACGCAAACATCTTATTCGCGCACTTATCAAAGGCCCGATGCCGATTATGTAACGCTCGATTCAACGCGAACTTCACTTTCGGGTACCGGAGGAAAATTCACCTTAGGTAAAACAGGAGGAAGGCTGAAATTTGCCGGAATATTTAGTTGGAAATCGCCGGGTCTGGAAATTAACGATATTGGCTACACTCCCGAAGTTGACGACATTATGCAAGCCTTTTGGGTGGGATACCGCTGGTACGAGCCCTTCTCCATTTTCAGAAATATGAATCTAAATTTTAACCAGTGGACCAATTATGATTTTGGTGGCAATTTGTTAGGTGCCGGAGGCAACATAAATGGCCATGTACAATTCAATAACTTCTGGAATGCCTTTTCAAGTATAAACATTAATGGCGAGCAACTTTCACACTCAGCACTTCGCGGTGGTCCTTCAATGAAACTTTCCGGTAACCATAGTTTTTATGCGGGAATGTTCTCCAATCCTCAGAAGAAATTCACATACGGAGCCGATGGAGGAATGAACTGGAGTAACGAAAATGGATTCTACTCAAGTAAAAGTTTTGAGGTAGAATTTGGTTATCGCCCTGTAAAAGCCATGCAAATTGAAATTAGTCCGGAATACGGCGTAAGCGACAATCAGCTTCAATATATTACGCAGCAAGATCACCAAAACGACAAACGTTACATCATGGGATCGATACAACGCAAAACATTCAGTACCTCAATTCGCATAAATTATAATGTTACGCCGGATCTGACGGTACAGTTTTGGGGACAGCCGTTTATAGCAACGGGCGATTACGATGCCTTTAAATATGTAACAGATAGTAAGGCAGCGGATATAAACGACCGGTTTGCACTGTATTCGGGTGAACAGATTACTTACGATGCCAAAAACAGTGTTTATAACATTGATGAGACAGTAAATGGCCAAACCGACTATAGTTTTAACAACCCCGATTTTAATGTAAAAGAGTTTTTGTCAAACCTGGTAGTTCGCTGGGAATATCGTCCCGGATCGATGCTCTACCTGGTGTGGTCGCAAAACCGTGGATGTTACGATAATATGGGCAAATTCGATTTTGCCAACGACATAACTGATCTCTTTGACGAGAAACCACATAATGTCTTCCTGGTTAAATTTTCGTACCGTATTGGAAGATAATTTACTATGCGAAGGGTAATATAACCTGAGTTCGGTTCTAATAAAAATAGCTAAAACTGTGAGTTATTTTGGAAGTGAATTCAGCTAAAAAAAAGGCGCAGCTAATTGCTGCACCTTAATGTACCAATCGGGGTTTTCATTTAATTATTTTATTTACATATGCGCAATTGGATCATCAGTTCCATCAGGATCGTCAATTACATATCCATCTGTTGACAAATGTCCGCCGGTTGCAAGTAACAATCCGCAAACGTGAGGTGCAGCCATTGAAGTGCCGCTCATAGTTGCATAACCGCCACCTTTATAACAAGACAAGATGTTTACTCCGGGAGCACAATAATCAACATGGTCTCCATAATTTGAGAAATAAGCCCAAACATCATTGCTGTCCATTGCAGAAACAGTATAAAGATTAGCTCCCTCTGCTCTTGCAGGCGAATGATTATCAGCATCATCCGATTCATTTCCTGCAGCAAGTGCCACGTATATGCCTTGAGCTCCAAGATTTTCTACTACAAGGTCAATAGGATCATAAACACCACCACCTAAACTCATATTCGCAGCATCACCGGCTACTGCATTCGCAGCAACAAAATCAACACCGGCAATAATTACCGAATAAGCTCCGGAACCTTTTCTATCCAAAACTTTAACAGGAACAACGGTAGCGCCTGCTGCGACTCCTACAACACCATAATCGTTGTCAATTGCTGCAACAATACCAGCACAGTGTGATCCGTGTCCATTATCATCATCCGGAGTTGTAGTTCTGGTTATAAAAGTAGCGCCGCTTGCTGCATCCACGTTTAAGTCTGGGTGATCCAAATCAATACCTGTATCGATTATCCATGCTTTATTCGGTCCGGAGTAGGTAGTAGTACCAACTCTTGTAATTCCGTAAGGGATCGTTTCAGCCGGTGGATCAGCAGGATCGGTACCCGGTTTTTTCAATGTCACCATTTTGTCGGCGTAAACACCGGCAACACCTTCAGCAGATTTCAGGGCGTTGGCTTCTTTTTCAGTGATATTTACAACAACACCTTCAATTGCCTGGCTGTAAACCATTTTAGGTTCTCCCAAGTTTATTTGGGCTGCGTTGCTGATTTTTAGTGCTTTTGTTGCCACTGCAAGATCTGCCTCGGCTTTCGTTTTATAAGCAGATTTTAAGTTAGAGGATTCGAGCAATACGATATATTGCCCGGGGATTACAACTTCAGAATGAGTTATAAACTCCACCTGATCGGGGTTTGTTACAGAAATCTCATCCGTTTTTTCACAAGAAACAATTACAATGGCCAGCGCCATTACAATTAATACTAAATACTTTTTCATGATTAATAAAGGTTTTAACAATTAAACAGCGATTGGTTTTACATAAATTTATGACATAATTTCATTATTTCCTAGACATGCCCTAATCCTAAAGCAATTATATGTTCATTATTTTGACAAATTGCCAGTAAAACCAATACTTTTAATACAGATAATTTTTCTCTATTAAAAACTCCTTCCTGATAGAAGAGCATACAAAAAGGCCTGCTAGTCAATTATTAGCAGGCCCTTTTAACTAAAAATATATTTTTATGCTAATCTATTAAAGTATTCTTTCCTTTTAGTTCTATTGTTTTTGAAATTACATTAATTCCCTTTCCTTCAGGCTGACTACCTCCAATAAAAAGTGTAAAATCACCCGGTTCGATAACCCGTTTATCATCGGCGCCAATAATGGAAAACTGACGAGGTTCCAAAACAAATTTCACGTTTTTTGTTTCGCCCGGTTTTAAAGCAATCCGCTCAAAACCTTCCAGCTGGTATTTCGGACGCAGTGTTGAAGCGACCAGGTCTTTTAAATACAACTGCACAACCTCTTCGCCTGCTACATTCCCGCTATTCGTAACTTTTGCACTAATTTCTACAGCATCGCCAATTTTTGCCTTTTTAGCCAGTTTTACATCCGAATACGAAAATGAAGTATAACTCAAACCAAAGCCAAACGGATAAAGTGGCTCGTCGTTGAAGTACTTGTAAGTGCGGTTTACCATATCGTAATCTTCGAATGGCGGCAACTGATCAACCGACTTATAATAGGTAACCGGCAGACGTCCCGCAGGGTTATAATCGCCCATCAACACATCGGCCACAGCGTTTCCGCCCTCCTGCCCCGGATATCCGGCCGTAAGAATTGTCTCCAGATTTTCGTCGGCCCAGTTAACTGCCAGCGCACTTCCGTTAAGCAAAACAAGAATTACAGGTTTGCCAGTAGCTTTAACAGCTTTCATCAACTCACGTTGCGTTTCCGGAAGTTTTAAATGCGTGCGGTCGCCTCCTTCAAAACCATCAACTTCCAATTGCATTTCTTCTCCTTCCAAACGTTGAGAAAGGCCAAGTACCAATACAACAGCATCGGCTTTTTGAGCTGCCTCAACAGCTTCCTGCTGCAGATTTTGGTTTGGAATGGCCCACAACAATTTTGCGTCGCCATCGCCATGATCATTAGCATACTCGTACACAAATTTGTATTTTTTACCGGCCTCCATTTTCACTGCTTTCTCGTGATGAAAAGCATGATGTTCGGAGTTGTGACCAAGTATCTTTTCTCCTTCCAACCAGATATCTAGTTTTGGCATTCCCCAACAGCCAATTCTGTACTCACCTGAAACTTGCGGAACAATGTAGCCTGTCCAACGCACACTAAAATCATCGTCGTTCATATCAGGAGTTGGCGCATCAGCTTCCCAGTAAAAATTTACGTTTTCATCGATTCTGGTAAACACCGGTTCGCCTTCCAGTTTGGCATTGTTGAAATATTCACCTTTTACACCTTGTGTACCATTTTCAGTTTGCAAAAACACTGATGGAATTGCGTGCAGATTACTAACTCCTTTTGCCAGGTGACTTCCTTCGGCATATAAAATTTTGGTGTTCGGTAACTTATTTTGTAATCCTTTTAAAACTGTCACCGGATTTTTGGCAATTCCATTGTAGTTTCCAACCAACGACTCCCAGTTATCGGCATTTGGGCCAATAACAGCGAGCGTTTTAATGTCTTTTGAAAGTGGTAATGTTTCGTCCTGATTTTTCAATAAAACAATACTTTTGCGGGCCGCTTCCAATGCCAGCTCATCATTTTCTTTTGATGCATTTACCGAAAATGGAATTTGTGCATAAGGCACGTCTTCATCCGGATCGAACATACCCAACTTAAAACGTGCTTTAAATATGCGTTTTACAGCAACATCAATCTCGTCTTCAGTAATCAAGCCACGTTCAACAGCTTCGGTTAGATGACGGTATGAATTTCCACAGTTTAAATCGGTACCAGCTTTAACAGCCACTGCGGCTGCTTCGGCAGCATCTTTTGAAAATCCCTGGTAAGTGTAAAAATCAGAGATTGCCCAACAGTCGGAAACGATGTAACCATCAAATCCCCAGTCGTTGCGCAAAATGCCATATAACTCGTCGCTGGCACAACACGGAAAACCGCGAAACTGGTTGTACGCTCCCATTACCGAGTATGCACCGCCGTCTTTCACCAACATGCGAAATGCCGGTAAATAGGTTTCGTGCAAATCGCGTTCGCTTACCAGCGCATTAAACTCGTGACGCAATGGCTCGGGACCTGAATGAACCGCATAGTGTTTTGCAGTAGCCACAACTTTCAGGTATTTTGGATCATCACCCTGAAGCCCTTTAACAAACTGAGTTCCTAAAATTCCGGTGAGGTGCGGATCTTCTCCATAAGTTTCGTGCCCACGTCCCCAGCGTGGATCGCGGAAAATATTAATGTTTGGCGACCAAAACGTAAGTCCCTGGTAAATGCCTCGTTTATCTCGACGAACAAACTCATGGTGTTTTGCACGTGCTTCATCAGAAATGGCAACTGCCACCCGGTTTACCAAGTCGGCATCCCACGATGCAGCAATACTTATCGATTGCGGAAAAACCGTTGCGTAACCAGCCCTGGCCACTCCGTGTAAACATTCGTTCCACCAGTTGTATTCCGGCACTTGTAAACGATCAACCGCTTTTGAAGTATACTCCAATTGATCAACTTTTTCCTGCAGGGTCATTTGCGACACCAGCAAGTCAACACGCTCGTCCATCGGAAGCGATGGGTCTAAAAAATCGAGATTTTCATTTTGTGCAAATACAGAAAAAGCACAAAAAATTAGGATTAGGTTTAGAATTGATTTTTTCATGTTATAAATTGCTATTCTGTTCTATTCTGTAGCTAAACGCAAATATACGACTAATTGATCGATTTACTTTCTAAAAAAAGACACTTCTCTTTCAAAGCCAGATAAATTTCGCAATTCCAGCCATTTGTTTTGATTGTTTACCTTTGCAATTACACAAACAATTGAAAACAGATGGATTATACAGCATACAAGACATTACGAAACAACATTGACCAATTATCGGAAAAACTGGAAAAACAACACCAAAAGCATATGAAATGCAAAGCAGGCTGCGACCTGTGTTGTATGGATTACAGCATTTTCCCAATTGAATTTCACAACATTGTTGAGGCGCTAAAAGAACGTAAGGATAAACCGACCTTCAATACCGACAAGGATGAAGCAAGTTGCATTTTTCTGAATAACCACAAGTGCGAAATTTACGCTGATCGTCCAATAATCTGCCGGACGCACGGTCTGCCATTGTTATATATGAATGAAGACAATGGCTGGGAATTATCAGCGTGCGAATTGAATTTCACCGAATTTGATATGGAAGAATTCACGGAAGAAAACACTTTCCCGCAAGATAAATTCAACAGCAAATTGTATTTGTTGAATAAAGAATTCATCGCAAAAAACAAGCTAACAGATTATGGAGAGTTTGATTTGATTCCAATAAAAGAATTGGCAAAACATATTTAAAACCTTGGATTATGAAACGAAATTTAGTACTTGTATTTTTAACCCTGCTTTGCAGCGTGGCAATAGCAACCGATAACAAAACGATGGAAGAAAATAAAAATAAATTAGCGGTGCTGTGGACCAGCGGCGATCCGGAAGTAGCAGAAAAAATGGCGTTTATGTATACCTACAATGCCAAAACGCAAGGTTGGTTCGACGAGGTTGTTCTGATTATTTGGGGTCCATCGGCAAAATTAACGGCCGAAAACGAAATGATTCAGGACTACATTAAAAAGATGCAGGAAGCCGGCATAAAAACCGAAGCCTGTTTATACTGCGCAAAAATGTACGAGGTCGACGAAAAGCTGGCCGAACTGGGTGTTGATGTTAAAGGTATGGGTGTTCCGTTATCCGACTATTTAAAAGACGGTTGGAAAACTTTAAGCCTGTAAAAAAGGATAAAAAAAACATCCGCCTTCAGACGGATGCTTTATATACTATCATTTGATTGTTAGTATTCATCTTCGTTAAAAAAGAAATCATCCTTACTCGGATAATCCGGCCAAATATCCTCAATACTTTCGTACATCTCACCTTCGTCCTCAATCTCTTGCAAGTTTTCAATAACTTCAAGTGGAGCGCCCGAACGTATCGCGTAATCAATTAATTCGTCTTTTGTTGCCGGCCAAGGTGCATCTTCTAACTTCGATGCTAATTCCAGAGTCCAATACATGTGTCTACAGTTTTATGTGGTTAAACTCGATTTTTTACTTTGGCGCGAATATAGCAAAAAATAGATACGAAAAAACTTTCCTGAAAAAAAAATATCAATACTGCCAGGTTGTTTCGTCAATCCCTTTATCATGAGCGAGTTTTCGGGCCAAAGCAAACAGATAATCCGAAAGCCGGTTAATATACTTTATCAATTCGGGTTGAACAGGTGTTTGTTCTGAAAATTCAACGATTCGGCGCTCCGCTCTACGGCATATCGTTCGTGCCATATGACACTGAGCTGCTGACAGTTCTCCTCCCGGAAGAATAAAATTGCGCAGTTCGGGCAAGGTTTCATGATATTCGTCAATTGCTTTTTCAAGCACTTCAATATCTTCATTTTTAACAATAAGTTGCGCGGTAAACTCCTCTCCTTTTTCATCCGAAGCCAGTCGCGAACCGATGTTGAAAAGTTTATTCTGAATTTTTAGCAGTAAATCTTTCACCGCCGGATCAATTTCGAACGATCGGATAACGCCAATACAGGCATTTAATTCATCAACTGTTCCATAACTCTCCAAACGCAAATCGTATTTTTTCACACGGCTGCCACCAACCAATCCGGTAGTTCCGTCGTCGCCGGTTTTTGTATATATTTTAAAATCTCCTGACATGTTACTTCTTTTGTAAAGTGAAAACATAAAAAATCCCGAGATGTTTACCATTCGGGATGTAATATCGTAAATGACCTTACAAAGTTAATAAATCGGATTCTCATTAATTACATCCGACTCAACTTCTCCGTCTTTTAATCGAATAATACGATGTGCGTGCTCGGCAATATCTTCTTCGTGTGTTACCATAACCAGCGTGTTCCCTTTTCGGTGAATTTCAGCAAAAAGTTTCATAATTTCTTCCGATATTTTTGAATCGAGGTTACCGGTTGGCTCATCGGCCAACAACAAAGCCGGCTTATTTACCAGCGCACGGGCAATTGCCACACGTTGGCGCTGACCACCCGAAAGTTCATTGGGTTTGTGTTCCATACGATCTTGCAAACCTACATCAACCAAAGTTTCTTCCGCCATTTTCTTACGCTCTGCTTTGCGCTTTCCGGCGTAAACTAGTGGAAGCATCACATTTTCGAGAGCAGAGTTACGTGGCAACAGGTTAAATACCTGGAAAACAAAACCGATTTCCGAGTTTCTGATTTCTGCTAAATGATCGTCCGACAAGCTGCTCACATCTTTTCCGTTCAACACGTAAGTGCCGCTGGTAGGCGTATCTAAACAGCCAATAATGTTCATTAAGGTTGATTTCCCCGAACCCGAGGCGCCCATAATAGCCACATATTCGCCTTTGTGAATATCAATAGAAACCGAACGGAGGGCGCGAACTTCCTGCGTTCCAACTTTATACGTTTTTACAATGTTCTCTAAATGAATAATTTTTTCCGGCATAGCTTTGTTTTATGTATTTGTAGTATTTTTTCTGTCACATTACACGTAATAAACGAATCGATGATAAAAATATGATTTTCCGAGCGGTTAACGGCCGGAAATAGCATTTTTTAAGAATTATTATCATAAGTATCTTTTCGCTTGGTAACAAAAACTGTACCCAACAGTTAATTATTTTTGAATATTTCGTCACAAATCACTGTTGCTGCACTTTGTGTGAATATGTATATTTGCTGCATGCCAGAATTTCTCGATCAGGAAATAAAATTTTTACCCGGCGTGGGGCCAAAACGTGCGGAAATTTTATTCAAAGAACTGAAAATAAAAACCTTCAGAGATTTGATTTATTATTACCCGTACAAATACATCGACCGCACCAAATTTTATAACATTTCCGACATCAGTACCGAGATGGCATACATTCAGGTGAAAGGCGTTCTTCGCTCGATGGAAACCGTTGGCACCGGAAGCAAACAGCGACTTGTGGCCCGTTTTTCGGATAGTACCGGCACCATGGAATTGGTTTGGTTCAGGGGAATAAAATGGCAAAAGGAGCAACTTCGCATTAACAAAACTTACATTGTTTTTGGCAAACCGGCCTTGTTTAGCGGCCGCATTAGTGTGGTGCACCCTGAAATGGAAACCGAGCAGGAAATGCAATTGAAGCCGATCGGGCTTTTTCAGGGGCATTACAACACCACCGAGAAAATGAAAAAACAGTTTCTCACCTCGAAAACCATTAACAAATTTCAACTCACGTTGCTGGGATTAGCAAAAGGAAAAATCAGAGAAACGCTGCCCGAGTACCTCACAAGCGAGCTAAAGTTAATGCCACTTGAGCAGGCACTATCGGCCATTCATAAACCGGAAAAACCAATTGAGCTTAAAAACGCCACCTTCCGCTTAAAGTTTGAAGAGCTGTTTTTTATTCAGTTGAAAATACTGGCGCTAAAGCATAATCGTAATCAAAAATTTAAGGGATTTCACTTTGAAAAGGTTGGCTTTAATTTCAATACGTTTTACGAAAAATACCTACCGTTTGACCTGACCAACGCACAAAAAAAAGTGATTAAAGAAATCAGGCGCGATGTTAACGGCACATCGCAAATGAACCGTTTGCTGCAGGGCGACGTGGGAAGTGGGAAAACGCTGGTGGCATTAATGACAATGCTTTTGGCTATGGACAACGAATTCCAGAGTTGTTTAATGGCACCTACCGAAATTCTGGCTCAGCAACACTATCAGTCCATTTCACGAATGCTGGATGGGATGGGCGTGAATGTTGGGCTTCTTACCGGATCGACAAAAGCCAAACAACGCCGCGAATTGCATGCCGCACTGCAATCGGGCGAAATGCAGATTGTAATTGGTACACACGCTTTAATTGAAGATACAGTTAGTTTTAAGCGACTGGGACTTGTAATCGTCGACGAGCAACATCGTTTTGGGGTAGCCCAACGGGCAAAACTCTGGAAAAAGAACGATCTGATCCCGCCACACATTTTGGTTATGACGGCCACTCCTATTCCGCGAACACTGGCTATGACTGTTTATGGTGATCTTGAAGTATCAATAATTGATGAATTGCCACCGGGACGAAAACCGATACAAACCATGCACTTTTTCGAGAACAGAAGAGCGCAGTTAAACCGTTTCTTAAAACAACAAATAGATAAAGGCACACAGGTTTATATTGTTTACCCGTTGATTTCGGAGTCGGAAAAAATGGACCTGAAAAATTTGGAAGAAGGTTATCGTCATATTTCGGAAACTTTCCCCGATTACAAGATCAGCATGGTGCACGGGAAAATGAAACCCAACATTAAAGAAAATGCCATGCAGGCTTTTAAACGTGGCGAAACGCAGATTATGGTTGCCACAACTGTAATTGAGGTGGGTGTTGATGTTCCAAATGCAGCAGTTATGGTAATTGAAAGTGCCGAACGTTTTGGTCTCTCGCAGCTGCACCAGTTACGTGGCCGCGTAGGAAGAGGCGCCGAACAATCATATTGTATTCTGATGTCGTCGTATAAAATCAGCACCGAAAGCCGCAAGCGACTGGAAACAATGGTGCGCACCAACGACGGTTTTGAAATTGCAGAAGTTGATATGAAACTACGTGGTCCGGGCGATTTGGAAGGTACACAGCAAAGCGGTATGGGCTTCGACCTGAAAATTGCCAACCTCGGAAAAGATGGTGAGATTCTTCAAAAGGCCAGAAACATTGCCAACGATATTCTCGACGACGATCCGTTTTTGCAAAAAGAGCAAAATCAACTACTTCTTAAAAATCTGTTATCATCAAAGGATACAAGCTTCGACTGGAGCTCGATAAGTTAAATTTTATCCCTAACTTCCCGGGACATTGTCACCCGAAAAGTTAAAATCATGGATAAAGTACAGTTACCTGCATCAGACGTAAAAATTACACCAATTACTTTTGGAGCCTGGGCCATTGGCGGATGGTTTTGGGGCGGAGCCGAAGAAAAAGAATCAATTAAAGCCATTGAAGCAGCTATCGCAAACGGCATGACAACCATCGATACCGCGCCGGTTTACGGATTTGGGCAAAGCGAGGAGTTTGTAGGTAAAGCCATAAAAGGCAAACGCAGCAAAGTTGAACTGCTAACAAAGTTTGGGTTGGTGTGGGACCGGAAATCGGGGCATGTACATTACGAAAAGACTTTTGACAACGAGGGAAACGAGGTAAGTTTGTATCGTTTGGGCAGAAAAGAAAGCATAATAAAAGAGTGCGAAGATAGTTTACGGCGACTTGGCACCGATTATATCGATCTTTATCAGCAACACTGGCCCGACAGTTCTACTCCGGTTGAAGAAACCATGGAGGCATTAGAAATATTGAAAGATCAGGGGAAAATTCGTGCCGGTGGAGTTAGTAATTATTCGATGGGCGAAATGGAAAAAGCAGAAAAGTATTTTAAACTTTCATCGAACCAGGTTCCGTACAGTATGGTTAACCGTAAAATTGAAGAAGAAGTGGTGCCGTACTGTATTGCTAACGATAAAGCAATAATTGCCTATAGCCCGCTGCAAAGAGGCGTTTTAACCGGCAAAATTACTGCCGATTATAAATTTGCAGAAGGCGATCATCGCCCGACTACACCGTTTTTTAAGGAGCCAAATTTGTCGCGAATTAATACATTTTTGGATAAAATAAAACCGATTGCTGAAGCCAAACAAGCAACATTAGCACAACTGGTTTTAAACTGGACCATAAACCAACCGGGTATAACTTGTGTACTTGCCGGTGCCCGCAATGAAAAACAGGTATTGGAAAACCTGAAAGCTGCAGCATTAAACATTTCGGATGAAGAGTTTACTTTCATCCGAAACGAGCTGGAGCAACTTGTACTGGAAATCTAAGTCAACTCAAAAAACAGCTTTTGCAATAAACGTGTTATTTCGCCTGGTTTTCCGTTGCCAACCAATTTGTCCTCGATTTGCACAACAGGACAAATTTCACTACCCGTACCTGCGATAAAAACTTCGTCCATTTCGTAAAGTTCTTCTTGCGAGTACAAGCGTTCCTCAACTTGGATGTTATTGGCAGCACACAGTTCCATAATTACTTTTCGGGTGATGCCCGGCAAAATCAGGTTCGATAAAGGTCGCGTAACCACAGCACCATTATTTACACAAAGCACGCTTGAATGTGTTGCTTCTGTAACCTTTCCATCGCGAATTAAAATACACTCTCCGGCCCCGCTTTTGTGCGCTTCGTTATAAAGCATTGTATTGGGCAACAACGAAACCGATTTAATATCGCAACGCTGCCAGCGAATATCGTCGCGGGTAATCACTTTTATCCCATTCTCCAGCTTTTCGCTTGCTGAAGGCAGATCAAAAGCATAAGCATAAACTGTTGGTGCAATTTCAGCGGGGAAATTATGCGAACGTTTGGCTGTTCCACGCGAAATTTGCAGGTAAATTCCGGCATGTTTATCAAGCATATCGTTTTTCTGAATCAATTCCATAAAAACAGCCTCGAGGTTTTCAGTATTGTAATCAATACTAACTTCCTTTAAACTGCGGTTTAACCGATCCAAATGATCTTGATAACGGAAAGCCTTGCCATTGTAATATTTGGCCACTTCGTAAACACCATCGGCAAAAAGGAATCCGCGGTCATTTGGTGAGATCTTTGCTTCGTCGGATGCTATAAATTCTCCGTTCAGATAAACGATATTGCTCATAATTTTAATCGGGTTGAATTGAATCTCAAAAATAGAAAAAGTTTGAATTCTGGTCTTATAAAAACAAAAAGGGATTCAATAAATTGAACCCCTTTTCTATATTATCAAAAAATTCTTTTCTGATCCTAGTAACGGTCACGACGTCCGTAACCACCACCGCCACCACGGTTGTAACCACCGCCACCACGGTTATTGTTTTCGCGAGGTTTTGATTCGTTAACTTTGATGTTACGACCTGCAACCTCAGCGTTGTTCAATTCTTCGATAGCTTTGTTAGCTTCTGCATCGTCTTCCATTTCAACGAAACCGAAACCTTTGCTTCTTCCAGTAAATTTATCCATGATAATTTTAGCTGAAGCAACTTCACCATACTCTTCAAAAATTTCTCTCAAATCTTCTTCGCCCAAATTGAAGGGCAAATTTCCAATGTAAATGTTCATTTTATACTATAATTTAAAGTTAATATATCCATCTTACTGATCACCAGAAGAACCAATCAAAATGTATCACGTCCTGGTGTTACTTTAATACAATATAAAAGAAGCTTTATTTACGATTGAAATAACGTCGGGAAAAACACAAGAGAGATAAACTGTCCGGTTTACTAAATATCAATAAAAAAAGACCAAAATGCTAATTGCCAGACTTTTCTAAAAATTAACAGCCCAAAGGTAATCCTTTATTCGAACTAACAAACTAAAATTAACATATTTCTTAAACATACGTTTATTCCGCAATCAGATCGCGAATTACCGCGCTGGCAATGAAGCCTCCAAACAGCGGCGGCATGTACGAAATGGTTCCTACAGTCGATTTTTTATTCCGGCCTTCCTCAATGCGAACGGCAGTTTCGTCGATTTCTTCTGAAGAAAATACCACTTTTACTCCCTTTTTAACTCCGAGACGCCCTAACCGTTTACGCATCATTTTAGCCAGTTTGCAATTGTAGGATTTTTTGATGTCGGTGATCTCAATTTTCGACGGATCCATTTTACCTCCGGCCCCCATCGAACTAATTACACGAAGCTTTAGCTGCAGTGCATGATAAACCAAAAACACTTTAGGCGAAAGTGTATCGATGGCATCAACAACATAATCAAAAGGCGCACTATTTAAAAGATCGATTGTCTGCTGGTCGCGAATGTATTCATTTACAATTGTCAGTTCCAGCTCGGGATTTATATCCATAAAACGTTTTTCCAGAATTTCTGCTTTTGGCTGCCCCTTTGTACTTATAAGTGCCGGTAACTGGCGGTTTCGGTTACTATCTTCCACCACATCGCCATCAACAATGGTCATTTTTCCAATTCCGGCTCGGCACAATTGTTCTGCCGCATAAGCTCCAACTCCACCTAAACCAACCACCAGAACATTTGCGTTCTTCAATTTGGCCAGTTTTTCTTCTCCCAATAATAACTCAGTTCGTTCTAACCAATGCATTACCTTTAAAACTAAATTTTCGTGGGGCAAAGAAACAAAATTGTGCTTAAATTTTCCCGGGTATCAGCGAATTTTCTATCTGGTTGAAATTCTTCCACACCGCTTCTTTTAGCACTTCAACCGGCATTTCTTTTAAAGCGGCTGCCTGCTCGTAAATGGTGTCGACATTTAAATCCAACTCATCCGTTTCGAAAAATATTTTATTCAATGGAAGGTATTTAAATGATTTCACAGCTTTTGAGCCTTCTCTGAAAAGATTTTTACCAAACGAGAACAGGAATCCTTTATCCTCAAGTTGCTTTGTTATTTCAAGGCTTCCGTTGTATCCGTGCATGATCCAGGGCATGGCAGGATTCATTTTTTTTCGCAGTGCAATTACCTCATTCATCGCTTTCACACAATGAATAATCAACGGATATTCATACTCCTCGGCAATAACGGCCTGCGCTTCAAACACCCGAAGTTGTTCGATAAAATCACCGCCATTAATTTTGTCGAGGCCGGCTTCTCCAACAAAAATCACATGATCGAATTCAAGCGCTTCCTCCACCATTTGCAGCGCTTCGTTGTTTTCCTGTTTACTGCCAATGTGCCACGGATGAAGACCGACCGAATAAAAATTACGCCCGTTGAAAGCCGCAAATCCATCGCCCGGAAATATATTTTGTACTGTTATCGTTTCAATTTCTTTATGAAACGGATGTGTGTGAATATCGATATAGGGAATTGTACTCATAAACCAATTTTGTTAGCTAAACTCTTCTCAATTACGCCATCTCCAGCATTTTAGCAACCACATTTGAAGCGCCGTCAGCAATTTGTGTGATAGTTGCATCAAGCATATAACAAGGAGTTGTAATCACTTTGTATTTCTCGTCGACCACAATTTCGCCGTGGGTTGTGGTAACGTGTGTGGCCCCCAGCGTTTCCAGTGCATCGGCAGTTCCTTTGTCCTGACCGATGGTAAGTTTTACATCTCCTAAAACTTTGGCGATTATTGCCGGAGAAATGCACAGTGCTCCAACAGGCTTTTCTGCTTCAACAGTAGCTTTTATCGCTTTCTCGACATCAGGATTTACTTTACAATCGGGTCCATCAAAAGCGAAAGTGCAAAGGTTTTTGGCAGCACCAAAACCACCGGGAAAAATAATAGCATCATAATCGGCAGCTCTGTATTCCGACAATGCCTTAATATTACCACGCGCAATGCGGGCAGCTTCTACCATCACATTGCGGGTTTCCGGCATTTCTTCACCCGAAATATGATTAACCACATGCGCCTGATCCACATTGGGAGCAAAACACTGGTAAGCCGCACCTTGTTGCGCGATGGCCAATAAAGTTAATGTGGCTTCGTGAATTTCGGCGCCGTCATAAACACCATTTCCGGCTAATACTACTGCTATATTCTTCATTATTCCTCTGTTTTAATGTTTGTATTTCAAAGTTACAAGATAAAAAGAGAAACAGAAATTACAATTATGATCAGTTCTTAACTTATCTGCTCCAGATCGTACGGTGTTTCCTGGTAAACGTAGTAATTCAGCCAGTTTGAGAACAATAGATTTGCCGTTGATTTCCAACGCATAACCGGAGTTTTCGACGGATCATTATCCTGATAGTAATTTTTAGGAATTTCTATGGGTAGATTTTTTGCTACATCGCGTTTATACTCTCCATCGAGTGTGTTGCGCGAATATTCCGAATGCCCGGTGATAAACAACTGTCGGCCGTTTTTGGCTTTTACAATCGACACACCCGCATCATCCGAACAGGAAATTACTTTTAGCGCATCCACTTTCTCAACATCTTCCTTACGTATCTCGGTATGACGTGAATGCGGAATAAAAAAGGCATCATCAAATCCTCTGAAAATTGGCAGGGTATTGTCTGACATACGATGCTCGAAAACGCCAAACATTTTTTTGTCGAGCGGGTATTTTGGCACCTTGTAATAATGATACAAAGCCGCCTGTGCCGCCCAGCAAATAAACAACGACGAAGTAACGTGGTGCTCGGCCCAGTCAAGGATCTCCTTCATTTCGTCCCAATAGGTTACTTCCTCAAAATCGAGCTGTTCAACAGGCGCACCGGTAATGATCATACCATCGTACTTTTTATTTTTCAGTTCATCAAAAGTGTCGTAAAACTCACTCATGTGTTCCGATGGCGTGTTCTTTGGCGTATGCCCTTTTATTTTCAGAAAGTCGATTTCAATCTGCAAAGGAGAATTGGATAACAAACGAAGCAAATCTGTTTCAGTTGATATTTTCAGCGGCATCAGATTTAAGATCACAATTTTTAGTGGTCGAATATCCTGGTGCGATGCCCGCGATGAATCCATTACAAAAATATTCTCCTCGCGAAGAATTTCAATTGCCGGTAATTTGTCGTTTATATTTAATGGCATTTTATAGTCGTTTTTTTTTCGAAACAAGCGGACCAGTTTTTTCAATCTCCCGCTTCGTTTTTTTTGAGTTCGTGCAAAATTAACCAACATTCCGAAGTTGGAAAATATTTATTCACCTGCTGACCCTGAGTCAGCAGGTAAATTGTTCTGTTTATACTTTTGCAAGAGCTTGCTCAAAGTCGGCAATAATATCGTCGATGTGCTCCAGACCAACACTCACGCGCAACTGAGTTGGCGTTACACCGGCTGCTGCCTGCGCTTCTTCCGACAATTGCTGGTGGGTTGTAGCTGCCGGCTGAATGATCAATGTTTTTGCATCGCCAACATTAGCGAGGTGACTTACCAACTCCAGATTATTAACCACATTGTTCGCTGTATCTTTATCACCTTTTACATTGAATGATAATACGCCACCGGCACCTTTTGGCAAATATTTTTGTGCGTTGGCATACGATGGGCTGCTTTCCAGTCCCGGGTAATTTACGCTCTCCACTTTCGGATGTGCTTCAAGCCATTTGGCCACCGCTAGTGTGTTTTCCACGTGACGATCCATTCTTAACGATAGTGTTTCCAGTCCTTGAAGAAGCAGGAATGAATTAAACGGACTGATTGCCGATCCAAAATCACGCAGTCCTTCAACACGCGCTTTTATGATGAACGCAATGTTTCCGAATGGTCCGTCGAAATTAAATACATCCCAGTATTTCAATCCGTGATAACCTTCTGAAGGCTCCGTAAAACCAGGGAATTTACCATTGCCCCAGTTGTAAGTTCCGGCGTCAACAATTACACCGCCAATGCTGGTTCCGTGGCCGCCAATCCATTTGGTAGCTGACTCTACAACAATGTCAGCACCGTGCTCGATCGGACGGAACAAATAACCACCGCCGGCAAAAGTGTTGTCAACAATAAACGGGATATCGTATTTTTTGGCCACCGCTGCAATCGCATCAAAATCAGGAATTACAAACCCCGGGTTTCCAATGGTCTCCAGGTAAATGGCCTTTGTATTTTCGTCAATCAGTTTTTCGAACGATGCAGCTTCCAAATCTGCTGTTAAACGAGCTTCAATTCCCAGTCGTTTAAAAGTAACTTTAAACTGGTTGTAGGTTCCGCCGTACAAATAAGGCGATGAAACAATATTGTCACCAATATCCAGGATATTATTCAATGCAATAAACTGTGCTGCGTGTCCCGAGGCCACAGAAAGTGCTGCCACTCCCCCTTCGAGCGCTGCAACGCGTTGCTCGAACACATCCGACGTTGGATTCATGATACGTGTGTAAATGTTGCCAAATTCTTTTAAGGCAAACAGATTGGCCGCATGATCGGCATCGTTAAACACGTACGACGATGTTTGGTAAATAGGCACAGCACGCGAGTTGGTTGCTGAATCGGGTTGTTGGCCTGCATGTAGCTGCAGTGTTTCGAAATTTAATTTTTGTGTAGTCATGTTGTTATAATTTTTTGAGTTAGAAACTTGTTACCCCTAAATCCCCTAAAGGGGACTTACTCCTCTTTCAAGGATCTGTTGGGTTAGAAAAAAAGCGTTATAAATTTCGCGTACACTTTTTTCTTTGTCGGATTCCTGCACCACCAAATAGCTTACCAGGTCGGATGCGCCGGAGCCGCTTAGTATTACATTAATTTTATTGTTGGCCACCGCAGCAAATATCTTGGCCGACACGCCATAAGCCTGTTGCATTCCGTGCCCTACAATGCCGATCAGTGCCACGTCGTTCACAACCTTGATATCAGTAACAGCCGAAAAGCCCAATTTGTGCACGAGTTTTAATGCTTTTGCACCATTTTCTTTGCTTAGAATAAAATTGATGGACGTTTGCGAAGTAATCACCGACTTAATGTTTAGCCCGGCATCGTTTAGCTGGTTGGTAACTTTTGCCAGAATACCAGGTTTTAAACCAACGCCCGGTCCATCAAGCTTTAGCAGCGAAATATCGTCGGTGCAGGCTACGCTTTTTACAATCTGCTTTTCAATGTAAGTCTCGGTGTTGATGATGGTTTCAACTTCGCCATCAGCTGTTTCCGGACTAAGCACCTTAATCGGGATGTGAGAGTGCTCCAGTGGTTCCACGGTTCGCGGGTGAAACGAATAGTGCTCGAAATATGCCAACTCACTGGCCTCGGAATATGTGAGGCGCTTAATGATCTCGGGATTTTCGATAATCTCAGGTTTCGCCCGCTGAAAATCGTTATCAAGCCCCCAAAGTTTTAAGGTATCAATTCCGAGTTCTTTGGTAAGAAATGCTGCCGTATAATCGGCTGCCGTTTTACCGGTTCGTGCCAGTTTTTTGTTTTCATCTATCCCAAAAGTACCGGGGATCAGGTAAACACCAGCTTCCAGGTTATTGAGTTTAGCCGTATCAACCGAAAGGAAAGTTGCATTTCCAAAATCGGACGACACCTGAAAATCAATGTCTTCAGGATGTAAAATACTTGCTTCGTTCCAAAGCGACGACAGAATCTCAACCGACAATTTTTCGGCAAAACTCAACACCTGGTCTTTTAAACCGTGCGAATAATCACCGATAAGCCCAATTCCTTTTAGTAAACCTACCAACTGTTTGGCTAGGTTTGAATACACTTCTGATGGCTGTTCATCAACTGTACCGATATAAAATCCGTAAATCTCGTTCAGTAATTCCTCTTCATCCAGCTCTTGCAAAAATACCTGTTGCAGATTATACTGAATAAGCTCGAGCAATTGGGGAATGGCCGAAACCACCACATAATTGCGACTGTTGCTGCCTGCTAAAAAGGCTTTTAAATTTTGTAATGCTATTTGGTTGCCAATATGGCTTCCACCAAATCGAATAACATTATCCGACATAAAAATATTTTTTTGAAATTTTGTTTGTGTAATAAACGCTTGTACGGAATGCCTTCAAACAACGATTAACCATCGAATGAAGGCTATCGCATAGACATAAACATAGACGACATAAACATTGCTCCGCAACGGATTGCTGCGATAGAAGAAGTAGTATTTCTTTTGTCAATGTTCATTCTTGCCGAATTTGTTTAACGCAAATATAAATTGATTTTTGATAAATGCAAGCTTATCTGGATTGATTTTAGATAAAGTTTACATTGAAAAAATGTAAGCATCCGATCGTTAACTTTTTCAAATTATGAGGGCTGATTCTTTCTTTTTCGAGTTTTACCTACTCGTTATATTGCTCAGGCCCAACCGAAATTTTGGTTACAAATACCCCATTCTTATCCACATATTTGTAGTTCATGGTTACCTGGTTAACACGGAATAATTCCATATCGGGATTGGTTTTAATATTGTTGGTTATTTGCGGTTTCAGGAACGCTTCAAAACTGCTGATATCAATCGAGTCTTTTACCAAAGTCATTAGCGAATAGTTGTACTGAAAAGTATTATTGGGCATTGCCGCAGCATTGTCGAGGCGGGTTTCGGCATCAACCATTAAGGGGCAGGCTTCGTTTAATTCGCTGGCAGTTTTCATTAAAACCTTATCGAAACTAAAAACACGTTGCATCAATTGCTGCACTACAAAAAAGGCAACTACAAAAGCGACCACACTAACAAGTGCAACGATCAACTTCTTTTTGGGTGAATTTTTTGTCTGTTTAACCACCGGCTGTTCTATGGTTTCTTTGGACTCAACTTTTGGGAGTTCGTAGCCACAATAGCGGCAGTATTTGGCATTGGTTTTATTGTCTTCGTTACAATGCGTGCACTTAACCAGTTCCATTTTTCGGATTAATTATTGATCGGTTTTTAATTGTTTTCTTCGGGAGCCAATGTAATAATATTTTCGATAAGAGGATTTATGTTTAAAGAATATAAACGGACTAGAAATTCGTAAAATTTCCCCTCCAATAAATTAGAAACTCTAACAAGTGCATACTCGTAAATACAAGAAAAACGAAAGGTTCTGATAAAACGATTGATGTATGAACTTAAAAACTTAACTGATTTTATTGACCGCAGGAATTTCCGTTATTCTTGTTTTATGGAGTTTCTCTTATAGGATACAATGGAATTAGATTTAAACGAAGCTCATAAATTTATTAAGGCAACGTTGGAGACAGAAAACTTAATGAATGATGGAGATAAAATTTGATCCGTTACGCCGGTTTATAAAGATTAAATCACTGAGCAGCATTTGTATGCTTTTGGCTGCCATTGCGGCGCTCATTGTCTCCAACACCAACCTGCATACCTATTATCAACAATTTTTAGAACTGGAATTTCTAATCGGTTTTCGCGAATTCCATATATCAAAATCGGCACTGGAATGGATTAACGACGGCTTAATGACCGTTTTCTTCTTTGTAATCGGGCTGGAGATAAAACGCGAGTTTCTGATCGGAGAACTCAGCACGGCGCGAAAAGCCATTTTGCCCATTGTAGCTGCCATTGGTGGAATGATCTTTCCCATTGCCATATTTTTTCTGCTGAATTACGGCAAAGAAGGTATGCATGGCTGGGGCATAACCATGGCCACCGATATTGCTTTTTCGTTGGGTATTTTAGGCATTCTCGGAAAGCGCGTACCGTTTGGTCTCACCATATTTCTTGCAGCGTTTGCCATTATCGACGATCTGGGCGCGGTTATGGTAATCACATTCTTCTACAGTTCGCTGATTTACTGGCAGCTGGTTGCCATTGCACTGGTTTTATTACTTGCGTTATCGCTCTTGTCTGTCAGAAATTTTTATTCCCGATACATTTATATTCCTGTTGGTATTGCTATCTGGCTCCTGTTTTTGGAGTCGGGCATCCACCCCACCATTGCCGGAGTTCTTTTTGCATTTACCATTCCTTCGCATCGAAAAAAAAGACTGGTTGACGTAATTGCGAAAGGGAAAAATGCCCTCAATGAATTGTCGCAATTGATAGGAAAAAAGGTAGTGGAATTTAAAAACCATAAAACCGCCATCAATATTTTACACAAGATTACCTCCGAGATACAGTCGCCTTTGCAACACCTGCAAAACCGATTAAGTACCGTGGTTTCCTTTTTAATTATTCCGCTATTTGCTTTTGCCAATTCGGGCATTAATTTCATTGGCGAAGAAAGTGCTTTTACTCCGTTATCGATAAGTATTGCTGTGAGTTTGGTTTGTGGTAAAATAATCGGGATCAGTTTATTTACCTGGCTGGCGGTAAAACTTAAAATAGCCGTTCTGCCAGAGAATGTCGACTTCCGACAGATATTTGGATTATCCTGTTTGGGCGGCTTCGGTTTTACGATGTCCATTTTTATCTCCAACCTCTCTTACGAGTCGGTTCATTTACAAGATTCATCAAAATTGGGAATACTTATCGGTTCGCTGATTGCCGGTATAAGTGGCTATTTTGTTATTCGCTATGCGCTAAAGAAAAGTGCAATTCCCGGAAATATCAGTAACGAAATACCTTGATTTAATCCGAGGTATCATTATTTTTTCCGTTGTTATTTTCATCATTCTGCATCTTTTTAAATCCCCGATCTAAAAGTGTTCTGAAACGACTTGGATCGTAACTTATCAGAAAACAAAAAAGCGAAACAATACCCGCCAAACGAGCGTACTGATCTTGTGTTGGAGCCGTTAGTGCTGCTTCGTCTAACACCAAAACCCCGGAAAGCATCAATAAGTAAATAAACATGCCTCGGAATACGCCCGACATAATCGGGCTGGTTTTATCGCTTGGTATTTCCACTTCGCCATTTTTGGTAACGTGTAATTTGGCAATTCGCGAAACCGCACCAATCATTCCTGCGAATACGCATAACATCAACAGGTTTGATGGTGTGTACGAAAAAAGAACAACAAACCATGCTTTAAACAAACTTGGCTCATTGCCAATTAGCGATAAATCTTGTACCTCACCTGTAATTACATTTCGGTATGGCTCTGAATTGATAAGTATTCCGCTAATAAAAATTACGAGCCAAATAACTACGATTGTTATCCCAAAGATTACTTCAAGAGGTTTTAATCCGGTTCTGCAATCCGATTCCTGTGGTTTACTTTTTTCTGTCATGATGTAATGGTTTTAGTTAATAAAATCCGGTTGGCACATCACAGAAATAATTAGGAGTAGATAAATTATTATCAAAAAGCAAGTACAATTTACAAAACAATAGATTGAATTACAAGAATATACAACATTCAACCATTGCCTTTTATTGATAAATTATGATTATATTAATTGAGAACATGAGACGGGATGACCATTTCTACCAAATAAAAAAACGACTGTAATCAAAAGATTATCAGTCGTTTTTTAGTACTCCGGACGGGATTCGAACCCATGACCTACTGCTTAGAAGGCAGTTGCTCTATCCAACTGAGCTACCGGAGCAGCCTTATTTTGCGCTGCAAAAGTATAAATCTAAACGCAAATAACAAATACCAAATCTGAAATTATTCAAATTGCCGAACATTTCAATCACCAATACTGTTGTTTTGTCCAATAAAAACTATTCCATTCCCCGGTAAAACTAAGCAGAGTTAAATGTAAACACTATTTTTGCGCCTGATTTAATGACGAATTTCAGTAAGAACATACCGCGCCTTTACGTAATAAAAATCTCGAAATGGTTTAATATGGTAATGCCCATTATGTTGCTTTTTTATAAAAGTAACGGACTGGGATCGTACGAATTATTTGTGCTAAAAGCCATTTATTCGGTTGCCGTGGTTGTTATGGAAATCCCCTCGGGATGGATGGCCGATGTATGGGGGCGCAAAAAAACACTTATTCTTGGAAGCATTTTAGGAAGTCTTGGCTTTCTTATCTACAGTTTTTCCTATGATTTCTGGGCATTTGTTGCAGCTGAAATTGTACTGGGCATAGGACTTTCGTTTATTTCGGGGGCAGATTCGGCCTTACTTTACGATAGTTTAAAAGCCGATAACAAAACTGACAAATATACTCGTGAAGAGGGGCGAATAACCTCTGCCGGAAATTTTGCAGAAGCCATAGCGGGTGTGGTTAGTGGCTTACTGGTTTATTTTAGTTTGCGAACACCATTCTATTTTCAGTTTGGAGTGGCAGCCCTGGCAATTCCTGCGGCATTTACACTAATCGAACCTAAAGTACATGCAGTGGAGCATGTGCATTCCATCAGGAAATTGGTTACGAATATCAAAAACTCATTGGTTTCGAACACGAACCTTAGAGTTGCCATATTGCTATCAGCGCTTACCGGAACGGCCACGCTTACCTTTGCCTGGTTGGTACAACCCTTTTTTGTAGCAATTGGTTTGCCGGAAGAGTTGTTTGGTATATTTTGGACAGCCCTGAATTTAAGTGTAGGCATTTCTTCGGTTTTCGCCTATAAAGTTGAATTATTTTTGGGTAAACGCCGGTCAGTTTTAGTTGTTATTGTTTTACTGTCATTAGGCTATTTCTTTGCAGGAATCTCTATCTCCTACTATGGTTTTGTGTTCCTATTCCTCTTTTATCTGGTGCGCGGTTTAGCCACTCCTATCCTCAAGAATTACATTAACCTTTACACCGATAGTGAAGTGAGGGCAACCATGCTTTCGGTCAGGAATTTTATTATTCGTATGGCTTTTGCCGGCATTGGGCCACTGCTGGGATGGATTACTGACAATGTGAGTTTAAATAAGGCATTTTTACTGGCAGGGATCATATATATCGTTGCAGCAACGGCTGTTTCGTTGCCATGGCTACGAACAAAAAAAGAAGTATAATGAATAAAACGGTATTGATATTCGATCTTGATAATACGATTTATCCCGTTAGTTCGATAGCTGAAAAGTTATTTGAAAAACTTTATGCTGTTATTGAAAATAGTGGCGAATACAAAGGAGACCTTGAAGCTATTAAACTGGAAATACAACGTACTCCATTTCAGAAAGTAGCCAATACATTTTCATTTAGCGAGCAGTTGCTGAAAGAATGTATGGAAGTACACATCAACCTGACTTACGATGACCCGATGCAGTATTTCCCCGATTATGAAATTGCGCGAAAACTGCCACAAACAAAGTTTCTGGTTACGTCGGGTTTTAGCAAACTGCAGCACAGCAAAATCGATAATCTGGGCATTCGTAGCGATTTCGAAGAAATTATTATTCTCGACCTGCAACAATCAAACGATACCAAAAAGGATATTTTTAGACAGCTTTTGGAAAAATACAACTTACCAAAAGAAGAAGTGTTGATAGTTGGCGATGATATTAAATCAGAAATTCAGGCCGGCAAAGAACTCGGAATCGACACGGTTATTTATGATCGTTTAGAAAAATATACCGAGCTGGATAACTCCAATAAAATTGAGAATTTTGCTGAACTCGTGATGTTTCTTTAGAGTTCCAGTTGTAATCCATCATAAGCCAGAAAAACATTCTCCGGCAGTTCTTGCATCACATCGTCGTAGCGTCCCAAAGCGTGACTAATGTGTGTAAGATAAGTTTGCTCAGGTTTAATCTTCTCCACAATTTCCAGAACTTCTGCCAGGTTAAAATGCGACAAGTGCTTTTCTTTTCTCAGGCAATTTATGATCAGGATTTTGGTTCCTTCAACTTTCTTCAATTCACTGTCTTCAATAAAATTCGTGTCGGTTATGTACGTTAAATCGCCCACACGATAACCATAAACCGGCAATTTATGGTGCCAGCAACGAATCGGCACAAACTCAACGCCATCAACAGCGAACGGCACATCATTAACTTCGTGCAATTCCATCTTCGGGATGCCCGGATATTTAAAGGTGGCAAACACATAATTAAAAATGCGTTTGATGGCTTTCTGAACCCGTTCTTCAGCATAAATCTCCATGTGATTCTTTTGCACCCAGTTGTACGACCGGATATCATCCAAACCAAAAATATGATCGACGTGCTCGTGAGTCAACAAAATTGCCCTAAGCGTTTTCACCTTTTCGCGTAACATCTGCTGGCGGAAATCAGGTCCCGCGTCAATCACAAAATTTTTATCGTTAATGTTTAACAGTAATGAAGATCGCAGCCGTTTATCTTTATTGTTGGTTGATGTACAAACGTCGCAGTCGCAGGCCACAACCGGCACTCCTTGCGAAGTGCCGGTTCCGAGTAAAGTTGCTTTTATTTTTATTGAAGGATTTGCCATTTCGGGCAAAATTAACAAAACCAATTGTCAAACAAGTATAATCACTACTTTTGCAAAAATCTTTTAACGAATGGCAACACTTTATCTCGTACCAAATGTTTTGGCCGATGGCGACTGGCAAACCGTTTTACCTGCACAGGTAGAACCGATTTTAACCAACACTAAATATTTTATTGTAGAAAATATTCGTACTGCACGACGCTTTATGAAACAGGTGAACCGCGAGATAAATATTGACGAGTGTACATTTTACGAGATAAACAAACGCACGAATGCCGCCGATCTGCCCCGCTTTTTAATGCCCATAAACGAAGGACATAATGTGGCAGTACTTTCCGAGGCAGGTTGCCCCGGTGTAGCTGATCCCGGTGCCGATGTAGTAAAAATTGCCCATAAAAAAGGAATAAAAGTTGTGCCGATCGTTGGACCTTCGTCAATTCTTTTGGCATTAATGGCCTCAGGAATGAACGGGCAGAATTTTGCATTTAAGGGATATTTGCCCGTTAAACCTCAGGAACGGGTAAAAGAATTACAATCGCTGGAAAGAACTATCAAGAGCAGCCGGCAAACGCAAATATTTATCGAAACACCATACCGAAATAACCAACTGGTAAGCGATATTTTAAAAGGTTGCTCACCATCTACTTTATTTTGCATAGCTGCCAATATTACCGGCGAGAATGAATTTATTCAAACTAAGTCTATTCAGGATTGGAAAAAAGCCGGCGTACCCGATTTACACAAACAACCGGTAATCTTTTTGTTGGGGTAAAAATTTCTCAGATTAGTTTGAGCTCCTGAAGTAATCGGAACTCCAACTCGAAATTTGGAGTAAAAACATCCTTTCCAAGGTTTTTCTCCACCTGGTTTTTAGTCCAGAAACGAAGTTCTTCCACTTCGTCAGACTGGATGCCAAAACCTTTATAATCGTAGGTAGTAAACAGGTAAATCAATTCTGCTTCCACTTCCGATTCCCATTTGTACACTTTCTGCAGTTTTGCTGAAAATTCTTTTAACCCGATTTCCTCAAAAACTTCTTTTTTAAGCGCTTGTTCCAAAGTCTCTCCGGCGGAAATATGACCGCCGACAGCTGTATCCCATTTTCCGGGCTGGATAAGTTTACCGGCAGGACGCTTTTGAATAAGGATGCTTCCGTTGTTATTCATTACATGCAAATGCACCACCGGATGTAATAATTTGCTTCCATTATGCACCTGGCTGCGCGGTGCCTGACCGGTAACTTTTCCCTGTTCGTCAACCAGTGGCACCCACTCTTCGTTTGTAAGTGCCTTTTGTTTTTGTTTCTGACGCAGAAACTCGTATAAAAAATAAACGCCAAAAATAATATAGAATAAACCTCCGCTGATAAAAGCCCAGGCTTCTTTGCTCATAAAAAAGGCCGAATAGAACACCAAAACAGTATGCACCAAAAAGATAAAGAACAGGCTCTTCATGCTTTGTCGCATTTGCTGCATTTGGGCGGTGTTAAACTCCACATCTTTCATGTAGCGTTGCCCCATCAATCCAACTATATTTACGTTTGAGAATGCAGAAATGGCCAGAACAGCCACCAGGATCAATTCGATCAACCCGGGTTTCAGCTTAAAGAAAATATCGTTATCGAGCAGAATGGAAACGCCGCCCAGAACCACCAGCAATAAAGTATCGAAAAGCACAAATTTCTCGAATCGCTTTTCTTTAACGGCAATCCAGGCCATTTCGGCCACACCTACGCCTATAGCAACAAAAAGCCCGATTTTAGTCCCCCATATTTCATCAGCAGCGATGAAAACAAACAGAGGAATAAAACCAGGCAGTAATTTTTTAAATAATTGTGCTCTGTTCATAGCAAACAAAGAGCGAGAGATTATTCTTCGTCGGTAGGAACTTCAAAAGGAATAACCTTATAAATTTCTACCTCCATTAAAACCGTTTGAAAAGCTCCGATAGCATAACCGGAACCACTCTGACCATAGGCCAACTCTGAGTTGATAACCAGACTTGAACGTGTTCCGGGCTGCATATAGGTCAATGCTTCTTCAAGCCCCTGAATCGATCCTCCGGCACCAACAGTAACCTGATAAGGTTCGTATCGGTGTCCGTCGAGATAACCGTTTGTTTCGTCAACCAAAACACTGTCAGGACCATCAACTAATGACCACGTGGCATAAAATAGCTGAACCTGATCGCCAGCTTTTATGGTGTCGCCTTCGCCAGTACCCGGTTCATTAAAATAATAAAGACCAGATGCCGTAGGTTCCGCTCCCGGGTGTGCAATTGCCATGTAATCATCTAACAACGCCAATTCATCATCCCTCATTTTTTGGTAATCAATTCCGTCGTTGCAGGCAAAAAAGGCAACAGCCCCTAACATCAATAAAATATATGATACTGTTTTCTTCATCTGATCTTTAATTATTTCTATCTATAAAATAGTGTGATTCAACTTAAATTCGCTGCAAATTTAATTAAGTGGTTTTATTTCTACCATTTCTACCGAAAAAACTATCGTAGTATTTGGCGGAATGTTTCCAGCGCCGGTTTCGCCATAGCCTAATTCCGATGGAATAATTAAAAATGCAGAGCCTCCTTCATCAATAACGCTTACTCCGTCGGTCCAGCCAGCAATCGTTCCTTCACCATTCTCGCCAACGTAACCTAAAACAAACTCCCAGGTATCATCCCAGGTCGAATCGAAGATGGTACCATCCATAAAACTTCCGGTATATTTTACTACACAGGTATCTCCTTGCTGAGGGAAAATACCGTTTCCAATCGAATCGGTAATGTAATAAACCCCCATGGCTGTTGTATCAATATCCAATCCCCTGTTTGCGAGGGTATCTAAATATACTTCTAACATTGCAGCTTCTTCAGCTTTTGTTGGCGGAACATACGGTTCTGATTCGTCCATACACGACACAACTGTAACTCCGATAATAATCGCCAATAAAAATCTTGTAACTAATCTCAAATTCATTTTTAACATTTTTAAATTGTTGTTTCCAACAACTGATGCTTATACTCGGGTAAAAGTTGCGTGAACTTTAATAAAGTTTCTTCAAAATTTAATTCCGACTCCCCTCCTGCAGCATTCAAATGCCCGCCACCATTGAAATGGCTCGATGAAAATTCGTTTGCAGGGAAATTTCCTTTTGAGCGAAAAGATGCTTTTACATATTCATCTTTTTCGATAAACAGTGCGCTGAAAATAATATTTTTTATCGACAGCGGATAATTTACAAACCCTTCGGTATCGCCGGGCTGAAAATTAAAACGCTTCAATTCTTCTTTACTTATACTTATTACTGCAGCCCGGTATTCGGGAAAAACCTGCATTTTATCGTTCAGGCAGAATCCGAGCAATTTCATTCGGTCGGCTGAAAAATTATGAAATACTGCCGACTGGATTTTATCCGTTTCAATATCGTGGTTCAACAATTCCGAAACTACCTTAAACGTATTTTTTGAGATATTGTGACTAAACCCACCGGTGTCGGTCAAAATACCCGTGTAGAGAGCCTCGGCTGCTTTTTGCGAAAAGTACGAACTGAAGCCTGTTTCGGCCAGCACATCAAAAACCAGTTCGCATGTTGAGCTGTACGAAGTCTCGGAAACCATAAAATCGCAAAAATCTGTTGGGTACGGATGATGATCGATCAATACCTTTTTCCTCTCAAATTCGAGAATTTTCTTTTCCAGTTTTCCGGCACGCGAAGCTTCGTTAAAATCCACACAGATCATTGCATCTGCCTGTTTCAGCCAGCTTTTAGCTTTCTTTTTGTCTTTGTCGTAAATAATTACCGGAACATCCGACGAAAACCATTTCAGAAAAACGGGATAGTCGTTTGCCGACAACACTTTAACCTCGTGTCCAAAATCGGCAAGTACCTGGCCAAGTCCAAGGGCCGAACCAATAGCATCGCCATCCGGATTTTCATGCGGAATAATTACCAGCTTCATTTTCGAAGTTGCAAGCAATGCTTTAATCGATGTAATAATCTCTATGTCAGTATTTTTCAAAATATTCAAAAATTAGAATTGGCAAAGATAAAAAATCTTATCTCGCTGTAAAACCGATATTTCTCAATTTTTGTTAATATTGTATAACACAAGCTATTATTATAATTTTAACTAACTCTAACAACATTAACATGGCTGGAAACAGGACTTTTACAATGATTAAGCCCACTGCAATGAGAAAGAATTACGAGGGCGCAATTTTAAAAATGATAAACGATGCCGGTTTTAAAATTCGTGCGATGAAACTTACGCGCATGTCTACAACTCAAGCCGGTGCTTTTTACGAAGTTCACAAAGGAAAACCGTTCTACGACAAGCTGGTGCAGTTTATGAGCTCGGGACCAATTATTGCAGCCATTTTGGAAAAAGAAAATGCCATTGAAGATTTTCGGAAACTGATTGGAGCCACTAATCCGGAGAATGCAGAAGAAGGCACCGTGCGAAAAATGTTTGCATGCAGTGTTACCGAAAATGCCGTTCATGGCGCCGACAGCGATGAAAATGCTACACGCGAAGCCGACTTTTTCTTTTCTACTTTCGAACGTTTTTACGACTACGAATAGAATATTTATGAGAATCAAGGGTTGAAGTTAGATCTCAGCAAAATCCTTGGTTTTACCTCTTATCCTAAAGGATGACCAAGGATTTTCTCTCTTTCATCCTTTAGGATCGAGGTAGAAAAGGAAGAAAATCCAAACTCCCAATACGTATTTTCAACCCTTGATTCTCGTTGTTTATTCAACACTTATTACAGCTGTTGTTTCGTGCGATTCCCCCGGAGCCAGATCGATCTGATCGTTGATCTTGTTCACCGTTTCCAGACACACAAAAGTTTCGTATCCATCGTTTGGCATGTCATCCATTTGAGCACAGGCTTCCGCTCCGGGATTCCATACCGTTGAACATTTACTTCCCTCTTTAACAATTCGGATGCTTCGTTTAAAATACGGATCGTGAATGATACAATCGGCTTTCGTATCGAAATAATGCCTTGTTGTAGCTTCCTTCACTTCCAGCAATTCTTCTTCCTGAACGTAACGATTGCCGTCCAACTGATTTTCGTAGTGCGTATTTTCCAGTCCTGCAATTTTTATGTTCTCGATAGCCGACAAATTGAAGTAAGTGTGCAGTGCCGATGTGTACGAAATTGTTGCCTCAGAAGGATTGCTAACTTTTAAAGTAACCGATAATGAATCACCGATTTCAAAGATCATTTCAGCAATAAACTCATGGGGCCAGTAAGCTTTTGTTTCTTCCGACGATTTTAGCTGCATGGAGACGTAAGTCTCCCCTTTTTCCATTGTATCTACTTCGGTAACTTCCCACATCGATGTTCGTGCAAAACCGTGTTGTGGCAAAGCCGAATCGCTTGCATGCGGGCCAAACCACGGAAAACAAACCGGAATACCACCACGAATTGCTTTGCCTTTTTCGAAAACGCTGTACGGGCTCATCCACAAAACATCGGTGGTTCGCATGGGCCTGAAACTGGTAATTTGCGCGCCGTACAAGCAAATATCAGCCTCAGCATATTTATTTGTTATGGTTATAAAAGGCAGATCGCCGTCGAGTTCCATAAAACCAACTTCACCTTCAACTCCAAATTTTTCGTTTAATTCGTCAATATCCATAGTTTGTTTAGTTATTCCGTTTTAATTAAAACTATCATTTTTTTGTGTCAAATAAGAAAACTTTGAGAACAAGGCTTGCGTTTTTTGAAAATCAAGGAGTTTAATTTCGTAAATGACTGTTTTCAGAAAACGTGTAACGCAGTTATCGATGTTTTCTTATTGGCACTATTTAAATACAATTCGTGTAATCATCTCTTCTCCGGCATTCTCATTTATTCGTCGGCAAATTTCTTCGCGCATTAAAAACAGTTCGTTTTTAACCACTGCAGAAGTTATTTCAACATATAAAATCCGGTTGCGGATGTAAATATTTCGGGTGTAACGCGCAATGGTTTTTCCGAGCAGATTTTCCCAGCCCTGAACAATATCCACTTCTTTCAGCTTCCGCTCCATGCGGTTTTCTTCGATATACTGTTTTAAAACCTCGCTTAACGATTGTGTATTACTTCGTCTCATTGTGCCAGTTCTACTTTTCCGTTTTCTACTTTAAAAATACGATAATCGGCATCCATTTTTTTAATTATAGTGTCGAGATGCTCGCGATTGGTATCTGTCAGAAATATCTGTCCAAACTGTTCGCCCGCCACAGCTGTAACTATTTGCTCCACCCGGTGCTGATCCAGTTTGTCAAAAATATCGTCCAGTAAAAGGATCGGATTTATGCCCGAAATCTCTTTTATAAACTCGAATTGTGCCAGTTTCAATGCTACCAGATAGGTTTTTTTCTGTCCCTGCGAGCCCAGTTTTTTTATCAGGTAATCGCCAATTTTTAACTGCAGATCATCTTTATGAATCCCCACTGTTGTGTATTGCACTACCCGATCTTTTTGCAACGAAGCTTTTAGCAGCGTTTCCAGATTCGAATCATACAAATCCGACTGATGCACCAACTCCACTACTTCGTTTCCGCCCGATATATAATTATAGTAGCGTTGAAAAACCGGAATCAGCTTTTCTACAAATCGTGTCCGTTCCTCGTGAATGCGTGTTCCGTATTCCACCAACTGATCGTCCCAGATTCCCAACAGTTCTTCATCGAAATAACGATCGCTGGCAAATTGTTTCAGCAGGTTATTCCGCTGCATCAGCGCCCGGTTGTATTTCAAAAGATCGTCGAGGTAAGTTTGGTTGTATTGCGAAATTACACCGTCCATAAATTTTCGGCGCTCGTCGCTGCCCCCTAAAATTAGGTTTACATCCGACGGCGTGATCATCACCAAAGGCAACAAACCAATATGTTCCTGCAACTTTTTATAAACCTTTGTATTTCGTTTAAACTGCTTTTTCTGCCCTTTTTGCAGCCCACAATTAATCGTCTCTTTCGATTCCATCCGGCTGTAATTCCCGTTCAGCATAAAAAAACTCTCCTCGTGATTGATATTCAGCTGATCGGTGGCATTAAAAAAACTTTTGCAAAACGACAGGTAATAAATAGCGTCGAGCATGTTGGTTTTCCCGGCACCGTTCTTACCGATAAAACAATTCAGTTTGGGCGAAAATTCAGCCTTAACCTCCAGTATATTTTTAAAATTTACAATTGAAATCTCTTCAATATGCATTAGCTGTTTCTTTGTATTCGTTCGTACAAAACTAAATAAAAACGCTGCACATTTCTGAAATGTTGACAAAAAGGACTTAATAACACAACTATGTTGATTATTCTGGAAAATAAAATAAGCATTGGTTTATCTGTTTTGAAAAAAAAGCTATTTTTGCGGCACAATTTTGAAAAAGAGAGAAATGGCAAAGAAGAATGTAGAGCAAGCCGATAATTTACAGGAACTTGAAAGTGCGTTAACAAAAACGGAACAATTTGTTGAAGATAATTCGAAAATCATCAGCTATGTAGTTGGTGGAATTATTATAGTTGTTGCCGCTTACCTTGGTTTTAACAAGTTTTATGTACAACCAAAAGAAGACGAAGCTGTATCGCAAATGTTTATGGCCGAGAATTATTTCGAAAAAGATTCGTTTAATCTCGCTATCAACGGCGATGGGAACTACTTAGGTTTCCTTGATATTATCGACGATTACGGAATGACAAAATCGGCTAACCGTGCAAAATACTACACTGGTATTTCATATTTGTATATGGGACAGTACGAAGAAGCACTGGATTATTTAAATGATTTTAAAACCGACGATTTATTGCTGGCTCCGGTTGCCGAAGGTGCAAAAGGCGATGCTTACCTTGAATTGGGTGAGACCGACAGCGCGCTGAAACAATACAAAAAAGCTTATTCAGTTACCGATAACGAATTAACAACTCCGGTTTATATGATGAAAGCAGCTAACCTGCTGGAATCGATGGATGAGTTGGAAGATGCACTGGCGTTGTACGAAGATATTAAAGCGGAATATCCGCAATCTTCGGAAGGCACAAATGCCGACCGTTACATTGCCCGCATCAAAACAAAATTGAATTAAAAAGAATTCAAACGATAGTTAAACCCCTCTTCGGAGGGGTTTTTTGTTTGTATAAACATTACTTTTGCTTTATCAGCAATACAAAAAGACAGAATTATGGCAACAAAAGATTTATCAGCATACGATATTAATTCGGTACCATCAGCAGAAAACATGCGTTTTGGCGTGGTAGTGGCCGAATGGAACTGGGAAATTACATCGGCATTAGGAAACGGCGCTGTTGACACCTTAAAAAAACACGGAGCCACTGACGAAAACATTTCGGTAAAATATGTTCCCGGAACTTTTGAGCTTCCTTTGGGCGGACAGTATTTTGCAGAATTGGATAACGTTGATGCTGTTATTCTGTTGGGTTGCGTTATTCAGGGTGACACCCGCCACTTCGACTACATTTGCGAAGGTGTAACTCAGGGCACAAAAGATTTGAACCTGAAATACAACAAACCGTTTGTTTTTGGTGTTTTAACTACCAACAACGAACAACAGGCGCTCGACCGTGCCGGAGGTAAACTGGGCAACAAAGGCGACGAAGCTGCTGTTACTGCCATTAAAATGGTAGCGCTGCAACAATCGTTTAAGTAGTTAAGGGAAACTCCCCTTTCTCATTGTTTGAGCATTTAAATGCAACTTAATGAAACAGGTTCTGCACATAAAAAATATGGTTTGTAACCGCTGTATAAAAGTGGTGAAAGAAGAACTTGAAAAGCTCGACATTCAGATTGAAACGATCGAACTGGGCAAAGTTGGTATTGCTGAAAGTCTGGATAAAGACCAAACCGAAGAAGTGCGCTCAGTTCTGAACGACAATGGTTTTGAGTTGATGGATGATAAAAAAAGCCAGTTGATCGACCGGATAAAAACCATTATCATCGAAAAAACACATTACTCAAACGACGAAAAAGAGCCGGTTAACTTCTCGGAGTTGATTGCCGGAGAAGTTGGTCACGATTATTCGTACTTGAGTAAGTTGTTTTCATCGGTAGAAGGAATAACGATTGAGAAATACATCATCAATCAAAAGATTGAGAAAGTTAAGGAGTTGCTGGTTTACGGCGAGCTTACTTTAAATGAAATATCGTATCAACTGGGCTATAGCAGTGTTCAGCACTTGTCGAACCAGTTTAAAAAGGTTACCGGATTAACGCCTTCACACTTTAAAAAACTGAAGGAAAACAAACGAAAACCGCTTGACGAGGTATAACTTGCTCATTTCAAATAAAGCCTTCATAATTTATTCACTCGACAATTGATTCTCTCTGAGTACCCCATTCCTTAAGGGAGCAGAGACAATCAATTCGCTTCCGCCAACTGGCGGATTGGGTTAAACGAATTGATATTCATTGCTAATCGGATAAAACCCCAAAATATTATAAATCATTTCCAAAATCGTGTAAACAAAATCTCCATTATCCTGCTTTACTTTGTATTGTAAAATTCAATAGAATGCAAGCAGGACAATACATAGTAAAGTTTTTAGGCGATTTCGCTACTATTTTGGGTGAAATGGCACCCTATCTTTTACTGGGATTTTTCTTTGCCGGACTTTTGTATGCGTTTATTCCTCGCGAGAAAATAGACAAGTATTTTAATGGTTCACCATTTCGCTCATCTGTTTTTTCATCATTACTCGGAATACCGCTGCCGTTATGTTCTTGCGGAGTAATTCCTACCGGAGCGGCTTTATATAAAAATGGTGCGTCAAAAGGTGGAACTGTTTCATTCCTGATTTCTACGCCACAAACCGGTGTAGATTCTATTTTGGCAACGTTTTCGCTTATGGGATTACCATTTGCTATTATTCGTCCGATTGCCGCATTAATTACCGGAATTTCAGGAGGTTTAATTACGAGTGTAATCACAAAAAATGAACCGGTGCAGCAGCACGTCGCAGATACTGTCTCAAAACCGAAATCACTTGGACAGAAAATCAAGGATGTTTTTCGTTACGGTTTTGTAGAGTTTATTCAGGATATCTCAAAATGGCTGATTATTGGTCTGGTTTTAGCCGCCATTATTTCAGCTTTGATACCCAACGATTTCTTTGAACTTTTAAACCTGTCGCCAATTTTGCAAATGCTGCTAATTTTGGTGGTTTCGGTTCCGTTGTACATTTGTGCAACCGGCTCAATTCCGCTGGCAGCCATCCTTATTTTAAAGGGTGTAAGTCCGGGAGCAGCTTTTGTTCTGCTTATGGCCGGCCCTGCAACCAATGCAGCTACAATTACTATGATCGGTAAAGTTTTGGGCAAAAAAAGCCTGTTTACCTATCTCGGAACTATTATTATTGGTGCCTTAGGATCGGGATTGATTATTGATTACCTACTGCCCGTACAGTGGTTTACCGAAATTACACAACAACATTTAGGTCACGACCATGGAACTCACCTGAATTGGTGGCAAATTGCTTCCGGAGTTTTACTTCTGGGACTGATCATAAACGGTTACATCCAGCGATACCGGACTCCAAAAGAACAATCTGAAACACAAATAAATTACAATAAAATGAAAGTAGAAACGATTAAAGTTGAAGGAATGACTTGCAACCATTGCAAGGCTAACGTTGAAAACAACCTGCAAAAACTGGCGTTTGTAGACAGCGCAGTAGTAAATCTTGCTGAAAAAACGGTGACTTTAGAGGGCGACAACATCGACCTTGATAAAGTAAAAGAAACTGTTGAATCGATTGGCTACAAAGCTGTATAACCCAAGCATGTTAAAGCTTTGTTAAACGGTTGTCCAAATCGTTTAAACCTTTAGTTTTGTAAAACGTTTATTTAGTGAAGTAGTAATTATTAATGATTAGAAAACTCAGCCATATTATTTTAGCAACCCTTTTGTTGGCCACAACAATGGGATTCGCTGTGAGCAAACATTATTGCCACAGTTCATTGGTTGATGTTTCAATTTTCGCCCAGGCAGATTCATGCTGCGACGATGGCGGATGCTGTACTAACGAAAATCATTTCTACCAGGTTAAAGAAGATTTTTCGGCACCTGTAATTTCTGCAATTCCGGTACTTGCTGAAATTGATGTTATGCATCAAACGCTGCTTGACCCTGATATTCTTATCCCCAACGAATTAACTGAAGAATTCGAATTAACAAATGATCCTCCTCCACCAACGGTGAGGGAATTCCTTGCTGAGGAGCAATTATACCTTTTATGAAATTATTATGATAAATTATCCGATCATGACTGCTCATGATCTCGATTTTCTATTGTATAATTTCATAGCAAAAAGGTATGCTAAATAAAATCATAAAATTTTTCCTTGAAAATAAGCTGGTTACAATACTGGTTTTGATCCTCCTTGTAAGTTGGGGAATAATCACATCACCGTTTGGCTGGGACACAGGAGTGCTGCCAAAAGATCCGGTGCCGGTTGACGCCATTCCCGATATTGGAGAAAACCAGCAAATTGTCTTTACCCAGTGGATGGGACGTTCGCCTCAGGACATTGAGGATCAGATTTCATATCCATTAACAACTTATTTGTTGGGTATTCCGGGTGTTAAATCCATTCGTAGTTCATCCATTTTCGGATTCTCAAGTATTTACATCATTTTTGATGAAGATGTAGAATTCTATTGGTCGCGTTCGCGGATATTGGAAAAGCTGAATTCATTGCCTTCAGGACTTTTGCCTGATGGTGTTCAGCCCGCCCTTGGCCCCGATGCAACAGCGCTCGGGCAGGTTTACTGGTACACCATTGAAGGGCGCGACAAAGATGGTAATCCAACCGGAGGCTGGGATTTACACGAAATCCGAACCGTGCAGGATTTTTTCGTCAAGTATTCGTTGAATGCTGCTGAAGGAGTTTCCGAAGTTGCTTCCATTGGTGGTTTTGTGCAGGAATACCAGATCGATGTAAATCCCGATGCGTTAAAAGCTTACAACATTCCGCTGCACAAAGTTATGCAGGCAGTTCAGAAATCGAACCGCGATGTGGGTGCAAAAACCATTGAAATTAACCAGGCAGAATACCTCGTCCGCGGATTAGGTTACATTAAAAATGTTGAGGACATTGAAAAAGCCGTGGTTGCGGTTCAGGACAATGTGCCGATTCGCGTAAAAGATATTGCAGTTGTTAGTCTCGGACCATCAACGCGACGTGGTGCACTTGATAAAGACGGTGCCGAAGTTGTTGGTGGTGTTGTGGTTGCCCGCTACGGTGCAAATCCGCTGGAGGTAATCAACAATGTAAAAGCAAAAATTGCTGAGATCGCACCCGGTCTTCCTAAAAAGACGTTGGACAATGGAGTGGAAAGCCAGCTAACCATCGTTCCGTTTTACGATCGTTCAACGTTGATTCATGAAACGCTGGGAACGCTGGAAGAAGCGCTGTCACTCGAAATTCTGATTGCCATTTTAGTGGTAATTGTTATGGTGCTGAACCTGCGGGCTTCGTTCCTGATTTCGAGTTTGCTGCCGATTGCGGTACTTATGGTTTTTATTGCCATGCGCTACTTTGGTGTTGATGCCAACATTGTGGCACTTTCGGGTATTGCCATCGCCATCGGAACCATGGTTGATTTGGGTATTATCCTCTCCGAGAACATTATAAAACACATTGAAGAAGCGCCACCCGGACAAAAACTGATTACAACCGTTTATGACGGTGCGGCCGAGGTTAGTTCGGCCATTTTAACAGCTGTTTCTACAACCATTGTAAGTTTTATTCCGGTATTTACCATGCAGGCTGCAGAAGGAAAACTTTTTGGGCCATTAGCATTTACCAAAACATTTGCATTGGTAGCAGCGCTAATTGTCTCACTGATATTTCTACCGGCATTTGCGCACTGGGTATTTGGCGCAAAAATCAAGAAGAAAAATATTGTACGCTGGCTGAACATTGCCATTATTCCCGCAGGTATTATTGCTATTGTTGCCGGGTATTTATGGGCCGGAGCCATCCTTATCGCCTTTGGTATTTCAGGATTACTCAACCAGGTTTACGGTGAAAAAGCGGTGATTACGACAGAGGATTCCACATTCGTAGCTTCCTTGAAAAAATTTGGTCTGCTTGTTCTGAAACACGCCAGTATCATTATTTCGGTAGTTGCCGTTGTTTGGTTGTTGGCTAAATACTGGCTGCCGCTCGGCGCTTCAAGAACGATCGTAACCAACTTCATTTTTGTCGGCCTGCTGGTCGGAATAATTTTGGGAGCCTTTCTGCTTCTCGAACATTTCTACAAACGCATTTTAAGCTGGTGTCTGGATCATAAAGTGGCATTTTTACTTATTCCATCGTTCCTAATCCTTGTCGGAATCACTTCATGGATGGGTTTTAACAACCTGTTTGGCTTCGTTCCGAAAGGTTTTGACAAAGAAGGTTGGAACGTACGAACTACTAAAGTTTGGTCCACGCTGGCACATTCTTTCCCCGGAATTGGCAAAGAATTTATGCCGTCGCTGGATGAAGGAAGCTTTTTGCTGATGCCAACATCGATGCCCCACTCCGGTATGGCCTACAACCAAAAAGTGGTTGGTCAGCTCGATATGTTGCTAACCAACATCCCTGAGGTCGATCTGTCGGTCGGGAAAATGGGACGTGTTGAATCAGCACTCGACCCGGCACCGATTTCGATGTATGAAAACGTGATCAACTACAAACCGGAATACATGTTGAATGAAAAAGGTCACCGTGTACGATTTAAAGTAGATAAAGAAGATCGTTTTGTATTGACGAACGGTGAGAAACTCAACAACGAAGAGGCATTGCAACGTGGAATTACCCGGGAAGATCTGATCCCGGATGATAAGGGAAATTTCTATCGCAACTGGCGCGATAAAATAAAATCGCCCGACGATATCTGGACCGAAATTGTAAACGCAACAAAAATTCCGGGCGTAACGTCGGCGCCAAAACTGCAGCCGATCGAAACACGCTTGGTGATGTTACAAACCGGAATGCGCGCCCCAATGGGAATTAAAGTTTACGGACCGGATCTGAATACCATTGAAAATTTTGGAATTCAACTGGAAGATATCCTGAAAACGGTTCCTTCGGTTAAAGCACAGGCTGTTTTTGCCGACCGGATCGTGGGAAAACCCTACTTACTTTTTGATATCGACCGGGATAAAATATCACGCTACGGCTTGAATGTGGAGGATGTTCAGCAAACCATTGAAACGGCTGTTGGCGGAATGAAAATTACGTCCACCGTTGAAGGACGCGAACGTTTTCCGGTGAGAGTACGTTACCCCCGGGAATTACGCGATGATCCGGAATCGCTGGGAAAAATCCTGATGAAAACACCAACCGGAGCACAAATTCCGCTGAGCCAATTGGTACATATCCGATACCAGCGCGGTCCACAAGCAATTAAAAGTGAAGAAACGTTCCTGGTAGGTTACGTGCTTTTCGATAAAAACGAAGGGTTCTCGGAAGTTACCGTGGTAAACGATGCACAGAAAGTGATACAGGACAAAATTGATTCGGGAGAATTGACAGTTCCGGCCGGGATTACCTACAAATTCTCGGGAAGCTACGAGAACCAAATCCGTGCTGAAAAAAGGCTGTCGATCATTGTACCGATTGTACTGGTCATCGTTTTTCTGATTTTGTACTTCCAGTTTAAATCGGTCTCCACATCTCTGATGGTTTTCTCGGGAATTGCCATGGCATTCAGCGGAGGATTTCTGATGATCTGGCTTTACGGACAAGGCTGGTTTATGGACTTTTCGGTGTTTGGCACCAATTTCCGCGATCTCTTCCAGATGCACACCATTAACCTGAGTGTGGCGGTGTGGGTAGGATTTATTGCGCTGTTCGGTATTGCTACCGACGACGGCGTGTTGATCGCCACTTACCTCGATCAGAGTTTCGAACGCAACCGTCCGCAAAATCTGAAAGAAGTGAGAGCTGCTGTAGTTGAGGCCGGTTTACGAAGAATTCGCCCGGCACTGATGACAGTAGGAACCACCATGATTGCACTGCTGCCGGTACTTACTTCTACCGGACGTGGTTCCGATATAATGATCCCGATGGCAATCCCGTCGTTTGGGGGAATGGCCGTGGCACTCATCAGCATTTTTGTTGTGCCGGTATTGTACAGCTTCAGGGAAGAACGAAAAATTAAAAAACAGTAAGTCATGCGAAGAAAAAGTATAATAAATACCAATTGGCGAATAAATTCTTCAGCGATTCAGCGTTCAGACTTCGACTTCGCTCAGTCTGACAGTCACAGTGAGCGTAGTAGAACTGTGTTCAAGTTTAGAATAAGTAATTTTCTCCATTCTACTGCTGTGATCTTATTATTGACGTTGTCCTTCGCGGCAAACGCTCAAACGCTGGAAGATTATTTCCAAATCGCTGCCGAAAATAATCCGGGACTGCAAGCTCAATACAAAGACTTTGAGGCTGCGCTGCAAAAAGTACCGCAGGTAAGTTCCTTGCCCGATCCTACGTTTTCTTTCGGTTATTTTATTTCGCCTGTAGAAACACGTGTGGGACCGCAACGCGCCAAGTTTTCGTTGAGCCAGATGTTCCCGTGGTTTGGAACTTTGGAAGCTCAGTCTGATGCTGCTTCGTTAATGGCCGATGCCAAATACCAGGCATTTCTTGATGCACGCAACCGACTTTATTACAGCGTTTCGGAGGCGTATTATCCGTTAATTGAGTTGAACCGGCTAAAAGCAATTGAGCAGGAAAATATCGAAATCCTACAATCGTATAAAACCATTGCCAACTCCAAATTCAAAAACGGTGTTTCGCCAATGACCGATGTTTTGCGGGTTGATATTATGCTGAAAGATGCACAAACCAATCTTAGTATTCTGACTAAAAAGGAAAAGCCATTGCTGGTTACCTTCAACAACTTGCTCAACAGAGAAGAGAATGAAGCTGTACTTGTTCAGGATTCATTAGTAGTAGAATCGTTGCCTGAAAATTTCAGGAGAGATTCTTTGCTGACCAACAATCCGATGCTCGACGCAATCGATCTGAAACAACAAGCCAGTGAAAAAAGTGAGCTGGCTGCGCAAAGACAAGGCTTACCGAAAATGGGTGTTGGGCTTGATTATGCAATCGTTGGAAAACGCACGGATATGGAAGTGGAAGACAACGGGAAGAACATATTCATGCCTATGGTTTCGGTTAGCATTCCAATTTTCAGAAAAAAATACCGGGCAGCCGAAAAAGAGGCGCAACTGATGCAGGAAAAATATTCCTACCAAAAAGAGGAAACCATCAATTCGCTTACCTCAGGATATGAATCTATTTGGTTTCAAATTCAACAGCAAAAAGATTTAATCGATTTGTATGACGAGCAAATTCTTGAATCCAATCAAACGCTGAACTTGTTGTTTAGCGCCTATGGAAATTCGGGAAAAGATTTCGAAGAGGTACTTCGTATGCAGCAGCAACTGCTTAAATACGAAAAAATGAAGGCCATGGCAGAAACGCAATATCAAACCGCTTTGGCAAAACTAAATTACATCACGGCAAAAACATATTAACGATGAATACGAACAGAAAAACAATACTAATAGTGCTGTCAACACTGGCAATTGGCTTGTTGCTGGGATGGTTGATATTTGGAGGCTCAGAGGCAAAAGTTACCGAAGAACACCAGCATGAACACAGTGCCGAAGAAGCGGCCGGAGAAACAATCTGGACCTGCTCGATGCACCCGCAGATTCGACAGCACGAACCCGGCGACTGCCCCATTTGCGGAATGGATTTAATTCCGCTGGAAGAAGAACAGAATGGTAAAATTGATCTGAATGCAGTGAGTATGTCGGCCACAGCAATGCAGTTAGCCAATATTCAAACAGCCATTGTTGGCGCTGCAGAACCGCTAAAAGTGGTACGGCTCGATGGAAAAGTTCAGGAAGATGAACGGCTGATTTTTTCACAATCGTCGCATATTCCCGGCAGGATCGAAGATTTGTTGGTGAATTTTACCGGCGACTATGTGAAAAAAGGACAGGTGATCGCTTCGGTTTATTCGCCCGATTTGGTAACCGCTCAGGAAGAGTTGTTTGAAGCACAAAAGATTAAAGAATCGCAACCACAGCTTTTCGCAGCTGCCAAAGAAAAACTAAAAAACTGGAAACTCACCGACGAACAGATCAACCAGGTTTTAGCGTCAGGAACAGCGCAGCAGACATTCGATGTAAGGGCTGAAGTTTCGGGTTATGTAACGCAGAAAAAGGTGAATACCGGCGATTATGTGCGCAGAGGGCAAACGATATACGAGATTGCTGATCTATCAAGAATCTGGGTGCTTTTCGATGTGTATGAATCGGACTTGCCATGGATTAAAAAAGGCGATAAGGTGACTTATAACATTGAGTCGTTACCCGGCGAAACATTTGAAGGAACGATCGAATACCTCGATCCGGTTATCAATCCGAAAACAAGAGTTGCCAAGGCGCGGGTTGTTCAATCCAACAAAGGATTAAAGCTGAAACCAGAAATGTTTGTATCGGGAAAAGTGGAGGCAAAACTGCCACAAACCGATGCAGTTGTGGTGCCTAAAACCGCTGTTATGTGGACCGGCGAACGTTCGGTAGTGTACGTGAAATCAGAAACCGAACAGGGTGTATATTTTAACATGCGCGAGGTGGATCTTGGCCCGGCCCTTGGCGAAAGTTACGTTATTGAAAATGGTCTTCAAAAAGGCGAAGAAATTGCGGTAAACGGCACTTTTAGTATTGATGCGGCAGCACAGCTTGCCGGCAAACCGAGCATGATGAGCCCAGCTTCAGAAAAGAGTGAGGGCTTCACTCAAAGTAAAACCCTCACTACTACTCCAAAGGAAGTTGATCCAACATTTGTAAAACAGCTTACCGCATTTTACGAAGCTTACCTGAAAATGAACGAGGCTTTTATCGCAACAGATGCAGCCAAAGTAAGTGCGGAAGCAAAGAACACATCTGCAGCTCTTGCAAACGTTCAAATGGAATTACTAAAAGGCGATACACACATGGCGTGGATGGATCAGCTAAATATTCTAAAACCATCGTTACAAAAAATTGGCAACAGCACCAACATCGATGAGCAAAGATTAGAATACGCCACATTTAACCCGGTGTTCTACCAAAGCCTGAAGATGTTCGGGCTGGATAACGAAACAGCTTATTACCAGTTCTGCCCCATGGCCAACAACGACCAGGGAGCTTTCTGGTTAAGCGAGACAAAAGAGATCCGAAATCCCTATTTCGGAGATATGATGCTGAGTTGCGGGGAAACCCAAGACACGATAAAATGAAATTCAATTTATTAACCATTAAAATTTAATACGATGAAAACAAAAGTTTTAAGTTTAGTAGCCCTATTTATGATGGGTGCATTTACCGTTTTTGCAGGAAATAAAACGGAGAAAATTAAAGTGTACGGAAACTGTGGAATGTGCGAAAACCGCATCGAAAAAGCTGTTAAAGCAGTTGATGGTGTTTCGAAAGCAGACTGGGACAAAGAAACCAAAATGCTGGAAGTTACTTTCGACGATGCAAAAACCGACATTCACAAAGTACACATGTCTGTTGCAGCTGTTGGGCACGACACCGATATGCACAAAGCCAAAGACGAAGTTTACGACAAACTTCCAGGCTGTTGTAAATACGACCGCACTGCAGAATCCAAAATGGAAGAAGGACACGAAGGACATATGCATTAATTTTTTATTGAACTAAAAAGCGAGGGTTTCATAAGTTTGTGAAACCCTTTTTTTGTGGTCTGACTTCACAGGTTGTAGTAGAATTTCTACAAACAAATGTCAACTATTTAGCGACATGCCTCGTAAACAATACGCTTAGCAAACCTGTTAAAAATGGCATGGTTTTATAAGCCTATTAAGCAACACTTTAAGATTTATTATTATGAAGTACTATATTGAAACAACCATTGAAACGGACTTTGATTCAGCAGTAGAAAAGGTAAAAGAAGAACTTAAAAAAGAGGGATTTGGAGTATTATCAGAAATTGATATCCACGAAAAACTAAAAGAAAAACTGGATGTTGATTTCAAAAAATACAAAATACTTGGCGCCTGTAATCCACCAAAAGCTTTTGAGGTACTGAAAGCCGAAGAACACATTGGCTTAATGCTTCCTTGTAATGTTGTAGTGCAGGAATCATCGCATTCCAACAAGATCAATGTATCTGCTATCGACCCGGTTGCCTCGATGATGGCGGTTAACAATGCTGCTATAGAACCAATTGCTCATGAAATAAAAGATAAACTTACAAAAGTTATCAGGCAACTGTAATTTTTGCAAAAGTTGAACAAAAGCCCCCATTCTGCAACTTTTTATTATTTTTGCTTTCCTCGGAAGAGAACTGAACGATTAGAGCTTGAAGAAAACTATAAATCATATCGGAAGTTTTTTACTGATTCTTGCAGGAGCAATCATACTGTCGCATGCGTTTATTCCGCATCATTTGCACAACGGGCAGGCAGTTATCGAAACATCCGAATGTCAGTGTTTTTATCACCATCACGAGACATCAGCTCAAACGGCAAGTTGTACGCACGACCACTCTGAAAGTGAATCGACCGACTGCGCACTTCACAACCTGCTGGTACTTCCGGGAAAGCAAATCAGAGCCGACCAGCCACTAATTATTACCACGCTGCAAGACTCCTACTGCTCGTTGCTAATTACCGGCTTGTTTAATGCCGATTTAAAGATAACCGAAAGCAACTGGCAGTATCACATCGACGGAACCATTCCCCTACCCACAAACATTTACACTTCCACAAAAGGGCTTCGCGCACCTCCTGTAGTTTAATTTTCCCGCCCCAACACTTTTCAGATTCGATTGAATCGAAATCCAATTATTATTTGGAAAATTAAATAGCATTAATAATGAAACGAGTCCCGAAAAATCTGGACGAGTTCCATCTTATTCCATAGAAAACAAATAATTTTAATAAGATGAAATTGAAATATTTATGGGTGGCCACAATAGCTTTTCTGTTGTTTTCATGCCATCAAAACTCAACCCATAATAGCGAAGCTGAACATGATCACGAACATGAAGCTGAAGCGACCGAAAGTGAACACGAACACGAGAAAATACAGTACACCGCGTACAGCAGCGATTTTGAATTGTTTGCCGAAGCCGACGGAATGGTAAGCGGCGAGCACGCTGATGTACTGGCACATTTCACATCGCTTGAGGATTTTAAGCCGCTCGATGAATCGGCGAAAATTACGGCCAAACTTATTGTAAACGGAAAAACCATTAGCAAAACACTGGATGAGCCTGTTAAAAAAGGAATCTACAGTTTTGAATTGGAACCGGGTACAACAGGCGAAGGAAGTTTACATTTTGTGATTGAAACCGGAGGCAATCATTATGAAATAGCCATCGACGATGTAGACGTTTTTGCCAGTGATGAAGAACTGGAAGCACATCACGATCACGGAGATGAACCATCTGCAGTAAACGCTACTGTTTTTACAAAAGCACAGTCGTGGAAAATTGATTTTGCCACTGCTTTACCACAGCAACAGGAATTTGGGCCGGCAATTAAAACAGTGGCAAAAATTGAACCTGCACGTGGCGAAGAAGAGATTATTGCGGCAAAAGCTTCGGGATTGGTAATCTTCTCGAACAACAATTTGGTTGAAGGAAAACAAGTAGCCAACGGCGAAAAACTGTTTACGATTTCTTCCAGCGAAATGGCGGAGAACAACTTTGCCGTTCAACTGGCAGAAGCCAAAAGCAATTTCGAAACCAGTAAAGCGAATTTTGAGCGAAAATCAGAACTGGTAAAAGATCTTCTGGTGTCGGAACAGGAATTGTTGAATGCAAAGAATACCTACGAAACCAGTAAAGCCGTTTACGAAAATCTATCGAAGAACTTCAATGAATCCGGTCAAATGGTGAAAAGTAAAATGAGTGGTTTTGTAAAACAGATCTTTGTCAGCAACGGGCAATATGTGGCTGCCGGCCAACCTTTGGTGAGCATCACGCAAAACAACAAACTGCTGCTTACCGCGCAGGTACAACAGAAATATCTTTCGTATTTGCCATCGATAAATACGGCAAACATCACAACCATGCACGACAATAAAACTTTTACGTTGGAAGAGCTGAATGGCAAAATTCTTTCGTATGGTAAGTCGGCAAGTGATGATTCGTACCTGTTTCCGGTGAGTCTTGAAATAGCAAATCATGCAGGTTTTGCTCCGGGAACTTTTGTTGAAGTATTTCTAAAAACAATGACGAATTCACAAGCGATTACAGTTCCGAACAGTGCGTTGCTGGAAGAACAAGGCATTTACTATGTTTTTGTGCAGGCAACACCCGAAATGTTCGAAAAACGCGAGGTAAAAATTGGCGGAACGGATGGTTTACAAACCGAAGTGGTTTCTGGATTAAGCGCCGATGAGCGAATTGTAACACAAGGTGCAATGCAGGTAAAACTGGCAAAATCAACCGGAGCTCTGGATCCGCATGCCGGGCATGTTCACTAAAAGACAGACACTATGATTAACAACATTATAAAGTTCTCGCTGAACAACAAATACCTGATTATTTTGTGTTCGGTGGTGCTGGTGGTGTTTGGGATATACACGGCAAAAAACATGGATATCGACGTGTTTCCCGACCTTACAGCGCCTACCGTAATTGTAATGACCGATGCACACGGCATGGCTCCCGAAGAGGTGGAGCGCCTGGTTACCTACCCTATTGAAACGGCGGTAAATGGTGCAATGGGTGTACGGCGGGTGCGTTCATCATCTGGACTGGGCTTTTCATTTGTATGGGTCGATTTCGATTGGGGAACCGACGTTTACAAAGCACGCCAGGTAGTAAGTGAAAAATTGATTACCGTGCAGGAAGCAATGCCCGAAAATGTGGGTGAACCAATTCTGGCACCACAGTCGAGCGTAATGGGCGAAATATTTTTTATGAGCCTGCAAGCCGACTCTACTGACCTGATGACGCTGCGTTCAATCGCGGAATGGGATATTCAACCGGTGATTCTGGCAACAGGCGGCGTCTCGCAGGTTACCATTATTGGCGGCGATTATAAACAGTACCAGGTGCTGGCCGATCCGTTAAAAATGAATTTTTACGGCGTCTCTATCAACGAGCTGGCCAATGCGTGCCGTGAAATGAGCCAGAATTCAACGGGTAAAATCGTTCGCGAACATGGCAATGAATATGTGGTTCGCGGTGTTGCCCGTACCTCAAATCCCGAAGAACTGGGAAACACTTTCGTAAAAACGGTAAATGGCAAACCAATTCGGGTAAACGATGTTGCCGAAGTGAAAATTGGCAGTGCCGTAAAAATGGGTTACGCTTCACACAATGCGAAAAAGTCGATTATAATTTCGGTTTCGAAACAACCAAAAACCAATACGCTTGACGTTACTGAGAACATCGAACAAAAGCTGGAAGCAATGAAAGCTACGCTGCCGCCCGATGTAACTATTAATACTAAAATATTCCGGCAGGCCGATTTTATCGAGACCTCGGTAAATAACGTGCAACGTGCGCTGTTGGAAGGTGCAGTTTTGGTTATCGTTATTCTGTTTTTGTTTTTAGGAAGTTTCAGAACGACGGTGATTTCGCTGCTTGCCATTCCGATTTCTTTGCTGGGATCGGTAATTGTATTGAATATTTTCGGTCTGAATATCAACACCATGAGTTTAGGTGGAATGACCATCGCCATTGGCTCCCTGGTTGACGATGCGATTATCGATGTGGAGAACGTATACAAACGTCTCCGGCAGAATTTCCAGCTACCAAAAGGTGAACGACAAAGCGCGTTCGCAGTGGTTTACGAGGCCTCAAAAGAAATCAGGGCGTCTATTTTAAATGCAACACTGATCATCATTGTTGCTTTTATGCCGCTCTTTTTCCTTTCGGGAATGGAAGGCCGCATGCTAAAACCACTCGGTATTGCCTACATTGTTTCCTTGTTTATGTCGCTGATCGTGGCCATGACGTTGACTCCGTTACTTTCGAAAATGATGTTGTCGAGCGACAACTATTTATTACGAAAATCAAAAGAAAGCTGGCTGGCACGAAATCTTACTGTGGGTTATGAGCGTTCACTGATTTGGGTGCTGAACCACAAAAAAGTAGTGGTATTCCCAATTCTTGGTTTGTTTGTGGTTTCACTGTTTATTTTCTCAGGTTTCGGACGTAGTTTCCTACCCGAATTTAACGAAGGAGCATTAACGCTCTCGGTAATCACGCAACCCGGAACATCACTGCACGAAAGCGACAAACTGGGCGAGCTGGTTGAAACTGAGATGCTGTCAATTCCCGAAGTTAACAGCACTGCCCGACGTACCGGACGTGGCGAACTGGACACGCACTCGCAAAGCACCAACAGTGCCGAAATTGATGTGAATTTTACGCTTAACGACCGCGAACTTGAAACATTTTTACACGATGTGCGCAGCAAACTTTCAGGAATTCCTGGAATTGCATTTACCGTTGGTCAGCCTTTGGGGCACCGCATCGACCACATGCTTTCCGGAACGCGTGCGAACATCGCCATTAAACTGTTTGGCTCCGATTTAAACCGGATGTTCCAAATGGGCAATGAAATTAAGTCACACATTGTTGACATCGACGGGCTGGTAGACGTAAACGTTGAACAGCAAGTTGAAATTCCGCAAATCCAGATTCGTCCCAATCGTGATATGCTGGCCTTTTATGGCATTTCAATTCACGAATTCAACGAATTTGTAGACATCGCACTTGGCGGTGAAAAAATGGCCGACATTTACGAAGGACAACAAACATACGATTTGCTGCTGCGTTACAAAACAGATTACACCGACCAGCTGGAAGGCATAAAAAATGCGCTGATCGACACGTACGACGGGAAAAAAGTACCAATAAGTGAAGTGGCAGAAGTCGTTTCTGCAAGCGGACCAAATTCCATAAGTCGTGAAAATGTAAAACGTAAACTGGTGGTTTCGGCAAACGTTGCCGGTCGTGATTTGCACAGCGTTGTAGAAGAGATAAAACAAAGCGTAAACGAAAATATCGACTTACCTGAAGGCTACCGCGTTGAATACGGCGGACAATTTGAAAGCGAAGAAAAAGCTTCGCGGATGTTGCTCCTAACATCGATTGCTGCGCTTTTTGTGATCTTCCTGCTTTTATTCCAGGAATTCAAAAACTTCAAACTGGCAGGTATCATTTTACTGAACTTACCACTGGCACTGATCGGAGGTATTTTTGCCATCATGCTAACATCGGGGATGTTGAGTATTCCTGCAATTATTGGTTTTATCACACTTTTTGGTATCGCTACCCGAAACGGAATTCTGTTGGTGTCGCGTTATCAAAGTCTGGAGCAACAGGGCGAAAAATTGTACGACACCCTGGTACATGGCTCAAAGGACCGTTTGTTACCCATTTTAATGACGGCGTTAACGGCAGCTCTTGCCCTGATTCCGCTGGCAGCCAATGGCGACTTGCCGGGTAACGAAATTCAAAGCCCGATGGCACAGGTAATTCTGGGAGGTTTGCTCACATCAACCATCCTGAATATTTATGTGGTGCCAATCGTTTACTATGCCTTAAGCAAAAATGGAAACTCAAAAAAGAAAGATAATGTCCACTAATTACTCGAATTGTACGAAGACTAAAATCACCCCCAGCCCCTAAAGGGGAGCCGAAAAAGTCCCCTTTAGGGGATTTAGGGGTAATTGAAACAAATGGTTTTTTTATTAAACGTGTAATTTTTGGATAAAAAATAGTATAAAATGAAACAACTGATATTCACAATTATATCGATTCTGACTCTTAGTCAATTTGTTTCGGCGCAAAACAGCATCGAAACATTGCTGACGGAGATTGAGAATAATAACACTACCCTTTCGGCGCTCCGAAAAACTATTGACGCTGAAAAAATGGGAAATAAAACAGGTATTCAACTGCAAAATCCTGAAGTGGAATTTCATTATTTGTGGGGCGATCCGTCGGCCATTGGAAACCGCACCGATATCAGCGTTCAGCAGTCGTTTGATTTTCCGTCGGCTTATGCCTACCGCAACCAGATTGCGGACATGAAAAATGAACAGGCCGAGCTGGAATACAAAAAGCAGAAGATGGATATTTTCCTTCAGGTGCGACTGATTTGCTCTGAACTCACCTATCAGAATGCGCTGCAGGAAGAATACCAAAATCGACAGGAAAATGCCAGCCAGATTGCAAAGTCGGTTGAAACAAAACTGAATGCCGGAGAAGCCAACATTCTGGATCAAAACAAAGCAAAAGTGACGCTTTTGAATACAGAAGCTGAACTTCGTCATATTGAAATTCAACGACAAACGCTGCTGCAACAGCTGGCTACATTGAATGGTGGTAAGGCTGTAGAATTTAAAGAGACGACTTTTCAAACCGTTCCGATCGATAACGATTTTGAGCAGTGGGCATCACAAGCTGCTGTTAACAATCCGGTGCTGGCCTGGCTAGAACAGGAAATTGCCATTTCCGACAAAAACACGCAATTACAAAAGGCGCAAAGTCTACCCAAACTAAATGCGGGTTATATGAGCGAAAAAGTAGTTGGAGAGCATTTTCAGGGAGTTACAGTGGGCGTATCAATACCCTTGTTTGAAAATAAGAATACGGTGAAATATGCGCAGTTAAAAAACGAGGCTGCCCAACATCGTGAAACCGATGAAAAGCTGCGTTTTTACAACGAAATGAAAACTTTACATGCCAAAGCCATCGCCATTCAGCAAAACATCACTCAATTTCGTGAGCAACTATCGTTGCAAAGCGATTTGGAATTGTTGCGTAAAGCACTGGATAAAGGCTCGATTTCGCTTACCGAGTATTTATTTGAACTGACGGTTTATTACGACAGCCTGGAAAAATTGCTCGATATGGAAAGAGAATTAAGCATTACCACGGCACAATTACTGATTTACAGTTAATAACCATTTTATAAGGATGTCATCTTTTTAACAAGGTGACATCCTATTCCTATTTCCCCCCAAATACGAACTTCTCGCCTACTTCAACAGACTTACAACCTCAACCCAAATCCGGTTAACATTGAAATAATGTTCACTATCAGCCCTTAATTTATCCTCTAAATCAATTTTATCGCTTCATAGAATTAATTTATCATTCCATAGTAACTATAAGAATCAGAATACGTTACTAGAATTAATCTTTACATAAATTTTGGAATGCTAATATGCACACAAATCAACTACCTAAAATCCTAATAGATTTCAAAAATGACACATCAATTATTTATATATCTATTTATATAGATATTTAGATTCTATAACATATATTTGCAGCGAAAAAAGAATCAAAAATGATTACTAATATGTCAACACAAAAATTCAATTACCTATTATTATTGCTGTTATTAACGCCGGCAATATTAAAGGCACAACCAAGACCATTAAGTTTGAGCGAGGCCCTTACTCTGGCTGAAGAAAACAATCTTAATGTGAAAAGTGCCGAAGCCCGTGTGGAAGCCGCACGCGCCCGCTACCGAATGACAAACTCTGTTTTTTTACCGGGAGTTGAAGCGAGTCACACCGGAATGTCAACCAACGACCCGCTAAATTCCTTTGGTTTTAAATTAAAACAGGAGATTGTAACGCAAGAAGATTTTAATCCTGATTTGTTGAATGATCCGGGAAGTATCGAAAATTTTCAGACTAAAATAGAGCTGCAGCAGCCCTTGCTGAACCTCGACGGAATATACGCCCGTAAGGCCGCCAAAAATCAATTGGATGCTTTGGCATTTCAGAACAACCGGGTTAAACTCAACATTAAATACGAAGTAAAAAAAGCTTACTACATGTTGGAGCTGGCCGAGTCGTCGGTTGAGGTTTTAGATAAATCAGTAGCTGTAGCAGAAGAAGCTTTACGATTAACAAAAAACAATGCCGCCCAGGGATTTGCCAAAGAAGCAGATGTTCTGGAAGCCTCTGTTCGGGTTGAAGAACGCAAGAATCAGTTACTGGAAGCGCAAAACCAGCGACAAACTGCCAACGACTTTTTGGCTTACTTATTAGGCATGGAATTCAGTGAAGTAATTGAAACTACCGATTCGCTTATTCAACCGCCAATGCAGGTGATTATCGACCGCAATTCAGTAAATCTGGAAAGCCGTTCTGACATGCTCGCCTACCAAAAACAAATTGAGGCCGGCGAAAACATGGTTAAATCGAATAAAATGAAATTTGTTCCTCGCCTGAATGCTTTTGGAGCTTTTGAATGGAACGATGAATCGTTGTTCGGAACTTCAGCTAATAATTATATGGTTGGAGCATCATTAAGCTGGAGCTTATTTAGCGGTTACAAAAATGCAGGCGCTATTCAACATGCAACCGCACAATTGGACGAAGCACGAATTAACTACGAAGATTACCTGTCTCAAAGCCAAATTGAAATCAATCGTGCAACCCGCAAAATGGAACTGAATTATAATCGTATCCAATCGAGCAAACTGGCAAAAGATCAGGCGCAGGAATCCTTACGAATCCGGACAAATCGTTTTGAGCAAGGATTGGAAAAAACTGCCGACTTGCTGATGTCGGAAGCCCTCACCTCACAAAAAGAATTAGAATACATTCAATCAATTTATAATTACAAGCAAGCCATTTTCGAGATGGAATTGCTTATCGAACAAGATATTAACGAATAACGCCATATTTAAAATGAAAACACTAGTACAAAAATCAAAATTCATAGTTGCAATTGCATTGGTATCGATAATTGCAATCTCGTGTGGTAACAAAGAGAAAGAGCACACCACGGCGTCGCAAGAAAAAGTTGCAGCACAAACTGCCGTTGCCAACCTTGCTGATTACCCGGTGGTACATAGTTTTTCGGGCAAATTAGAGGCCGACAAACAAAGTAATCTAAGCACCCGTATTATGGGGCAAATTCAGCGTATTTACGTAAAACCTGGTCAGAAAGTTAATCAAGGCGATCTGTTGATCCAGATCAGAAACCAGGATATTCTGGCTAAAAAAGCACAGGTTGAAGCAAGCAAAGTAGAAGCAAGCACTGCTTACGAAAGCGCTGAAAAAGACCTGAAACGTTACGAAGCGCTTTACGAAGCAAACAGTGCATCGGACAAAGAAATGGACGACATGCGCACCCGTTACGACATGGCCAAAGCACGTTTGGCAGCCGTTGAACAAATGGAAAACGAAGTGGAAGAAAACATGCGTTATGCATCGATTCGCGCACCATACAGCGGTGTTATTACAACCAAATTCGTTCAGGAAGGCGACATGGCCAATCCGGGAATGCCTTTATTGAGCATGGAAAGTCCATCGCAATGGAAAGTTATTGCACGCATCCCTGAAGCCGATATCGCAAAAGTTCAGTTGAACGATGCAGTTAAAGTAAAATTCACTGCTGCCGGAATAGAACTGGAAGGAAAAATTATCGAGATAAATCCATCAACAACAAATACCGGCAACCAATACAGCGCAAAAGTTTTGGTTACCGTTCCTGAAAACTGTACTGCAAAATTGTACAGCGGAATGTACGCCGAGGTATTGTTTGAGTATGGAACACAAAAACGCATCCTGGTTTCAGAATCAGCTTTGATCCACCGTGGTCAGCTGGTTGGGATTTATGCTGTTGGTCAGTCGGGAAATGCCTTGCTACGCTGGGTAAAAACCGGTAAAACGTTCGGCGACAAAATTGAAATCATCTCAGGCTTAACCGATGGAGAACAATATGTTGTGTCGTCTGACAGCAAACTTTTTGACGGAGCACTAATTGCTAACAACTAAGAGAGAAAAAAAATGAAAACAGGATTTGCTGGCGGAATAGCCAAACAGTTTATAAACTCAAAATTAACGCCGCTGTTGATGGTCGCTTTTATGGCGATCGGGATCTACAGCTCGTACCTGACTCCCCGCGAGGAGGAACCGCAAATTGATGTACCAATTGCCGACATCCTCTTCAGCTACCCGGGAGCCAGCCCGAAAGAAATTGAATCCCGCGTAATGCAGCCGCTCGAAAAAGTGGTAGCCAATATTCCGGGAGTTGAATATGTATACTCCACCTCAATGCCGGGTCAGGCCATGCTTATCGTTCAGTTTTACGTAGGTGAAGATATCGAACGTTCGTTGGTAAAAATGTACAACGAAATTATGAAGCACATGGACCAGATGCCGCATGGAACAAGTTTGCCTTTGGTAAAAACACGTTCTATCGACGATGTGCCGGTGTTGGGACTAACTTTCTGGAGCGAAAATTACGACGACTACCAGTTGAAACGAATTGCTCAGGAAGTAAATAACGAAATTGAACAAGTTACCGATGTATCGGAAACAAAAGTAATTGGTGGTCGCTCACGTCAGATCCGTGTGATGCTGAACAACGGAGCGATGGCCCGCTACAATGTTGATGCATTGAGCATTGCTCAGAAAATACAGACTGCCAACCAGCAATTCAACACAGGTGCTTTTAACAAAAACGATGTGGAATACCTGGTTGAAGCCGGTGAATTTTTACAAACTTCCGATGATGTTTCCAACCTGGTTGTTGGCATCCACAACGGAAGCCCGGTTTACCTGAAACAAGTTGCCGAAATTCTTGATGGTCCGGAAGAGCCAATTCAGTATGTTAATTTTGGTTACGGAATGATGGACGAAAAGAAAAATGAATTTGCAGGCGAATATGGAGCTGTTACCATTTCAGTAGCGAAACGTCGCGGCGCCGATGCGATGAAAGTTTCTGACCAGATTCTGGAAAAAATCAGCCATCTTGAAAAAGACCTGATTCCGTCTGACGTGCATGTTGACGTTACTCGTAACTACGGAGAAACTGCGTCGCACAAAGTATCGGAACTGTTGATGCACCTTGCCGGAGCAATTATTGCCGTAACCTTTGTGGTAATGCTTGCCATGGGCTGGCGCGGCGGACTGGTAGTTTTCCTCTCGGTACCGATTACCTTCGCATTAACGATGTTTAGCTACTATTTCCTTGATTACACCTTGAACCGGATTACGCTTTTTGCACTGGTTTTTGTAACGGGTATTGTAGTTGACGACTCGATTATTATTGCCGAGAACATGCACCGGCACTTTAAAATGAAAAAATTACCGTTCATTCAGGCAGCTTTACGCTCGATCGATGAAGTAGGAAACCCAACAATTCTGGCTACTTTCACTGTTATCGCAGCCGTGTTACCAATGGTTTTCGTTTCAGGTTTAATGGGACCTTACATGAGCCCGATGCCAATTGGAGCGTCCATTGCAATGATCTTTTCATTGCTGGTAGCATTAACGATTACACCGTATCTGGCATTCCGTTTATTGAAAGTTGTTGAGAAAGACGACAAAGTAAAAAAGGCATTCAAACTGGAAAATTCACCGATTTATAAGATCTATTATAAAACGATGCAACCGATGTTGGAGTCGCCATGGAAACGCTGGACTTTTATCGGTACTATCACATTCTTCCTGTTGGCTTCAATGACTTTGGTTTATTTCAAAATGGTAGCCGTTAAAATGCTTCCATTCGATAATAAAAACGAATTCCAGGTAATTATTGATATGCCTGAAGGAACTACGCTTGAGCGAACTGCAGCCGTTACAAAAGAACTGGCAGCATACATCGCTCAGCAAGAAGAAGTAATGAACTACCAGTCGTATGTGGGAACTGCTTCACCAATGAACTTCAACGGTTTGGTTCGTCACTACGATTTACGCAGAGGTTCTAATGTTGCTGATATTCAGGTAAACCTTACCGACAAAACAGAGCGTAAAGCGCAAAGTCACGACATTGCAAAAGCCATGCGTCCGGGTATTCAGCAATTGGCTAAAAAATTCAATGCCAACGCAAAAGTTGTTGAGGTTCCACCGGGCCCACCGGTACTTTCAACACTGGTAGCTGAAATTTACGGACCGGATTACGACGAGCAAATTGAAGTGGCTCGCCAGGTAAAAGAACTGTTTGCCAATACTGCCGATGTGGTAGATATTGACTGGCAAATGGAAGACGACCAGGTGGAATACAAATTCAACGTATTAAAAGAAAAAGCGGCGCTGGCAGGCGTATCAACACAGCAGGTTGTAAACAGTGTTGCGATGGCTCTTGGCGGTCAGGAAGTGACACAACTTTACGCAGAGAAAGAACATGAGCAGGTTGGTATAGCATTGCGTTTTTCAGAAGATGAACGCTCGAGCATTGAAGACCTGAAGAAAATAAACATCATGAGTATGACCGGCCAAAAAGTGGCGCTGGGTGATGTGGTTGAGATAAAAGAAGAAATTCAGGACAAAAGTATTTACCGCAAAAACCAGAAACGTGTAGTTTATGTAACTGCCGATATTGCAGGAGCACTGGAAAGTCCGGTTTATGGAATTCTGGATATGAGTAATAATCTTGACAAAATCCAGCTACCTGAAGGTTACACTCTGAATGAAGAGTTTACACAACAACCTTTTGTTCAGGATAATTACAGCCTGAAATGGGACGGCGAGTGGCAAATTACTTACGAAGTATTCCGCGATTTGGGAGCTGCATTTGCAGTGGTTCTTTTGGTAATTTACATGCTCATTATCGGATGGTTCCAGAACTTTACGGTTCCGTTTGTAATGATGGTTGCCATTCCTCTTTCGTTGGTTGGAATTCTTATCGGTCACTGGCTGATGGGTGCATTCTTTACAGCAACTTCAATGATCGGATTGATTGCGCTGGCGGGAATTATGGTCCGAAACTCCATACTGCTCATCGACTTTATAAATCTCCGGCTTAAGGACGGAGCGCCGCTAAAAGACGCGGTAATTGAGGCAGGAGCAGTACGAACCACTCCTATCCTTTTAACTGCCGGAACAGTTGTAATTGGTGCAGTGGTAATCTTATTCGACCCTATTTTCCAGGGATTGGCCATTTCGCTGATGGGTGGAACAATCGCATCTACATTCTTAACGCTGGTAATTGTACCGCTTATTTATTACATGACTGAGAAGAAAAAATACCCGGTAGAAGAAGCTCCGGTGGCTGAAACTCCAAAAACTGAAAATAACTTAACTAACGAGGAGGAAAATTAAAATGATGAAATTTGTAATTATTCAAAGCGCCGAAGCTTACCATCACGAGCTGGAGCAAATCTTTCGCGACATCAAGATTAATTCATACAGCGAGTTACCTGTAGATGGTTTTATGGAAAGCGCCGATGGAAATTCTGATATTTCCAATTGGTTTGGATCTTCGAAAAATCCTTACCGCTATTTCATTTCATTTACTTTTTTAGAAGAAGACAAAGCAAATGAACTCCTTGAGCGAATAAAAAGGTTTAATGAAGAAGCTGAAGGAATTAGCCCGATAAGTGCCTTTATTTCAGCAATTGAAAAATTTGTTTAATCACCTATTTAAAAATTAAAAACAATAAAAATAGATTACGATGAAAGAGAGAATAGTACGCGCAGTTGCAGGAATATTTGTGTTGACAAGCATTCTATTGGCCATATTCGTTAATATTTACTGGCTTGGCCTGGCAGGTTTTGTTGGATTGAATTTATTTCAATCGTCAATTACAAAATTCTGCCCATTGGAACTTATCCTTGAAAAGGCCGGAGTAGAATAGCTCTGCAATAAAATGCGTAACATAAAAGGTTGTCTGTATCAGGCAACCTTTTTGTATTTATTATAACGTGAGTTCAGGATAATCTATCAGTCACAGAAAGTTATAAGTGCATTAGATTTTGACTAAAAAAGATGCACGAATAACGGGTTATTTGAAAGATTTCTTAGTCAAAAGATGATGTGCTTTTGAACTTTCCTTGAAAAGGCTTTGAAAATTTTCACATATACCGCTCCAAATTTTATTGCATTATCCCTATAGTCCTGCAAAAATTTGGTTTGCCCATGCAAAAATTTTCTAAAGCTGTGACGATATCTTACCCAAACTCACGTTATAAAATAATTCTTTGGTAACTTCCAGTAATTTCCCCTAACTTGTAGCTCTTACCAACTCAAATAAAATCGTAGAAATGACAGACAGCACAAACAAAAAAGTTGCCGAAAGCTTATGGAAACTCATAATGGCCCGAGGCGTAACCCTTGTGGTTGTAGGCTTAGTATTACTCTTGTTCCCTCAGGCAACGCTTACAACGCTAATTTTTATACTCGGTATTTACTGGCTTATTGATGGAGTTGTTACTCTTTACAACACCTATAAACAAAAAGATGTCAGAAAAAACTGGTGGTGGGGATTAATTACCGGAGGACTAGGAATAATTGCAGGATTAATTGTCGTTTTAAAACCATTTTCGAGCACTGTACTTACCACCTCATTTTTAATGTGGTTTTTAGGATTGGTTGCTTTAATAAATGGTATTACCGGAGTTGTTGCCGGAATTCGAATAAAAAAATATAACACCGGTGAACGCTCAATGATCTGGGGAGGAATATTTTCAATTATCCTTGGTATCATTCTTATTTCATCGCCTTATACATCGGCTCTGGTAGTTGTAAAAGTGATGGGATCCTTCGCCATTTTTGCAGGAATAATAACCATTTTACTAGCTAATCGTGTGAAAAAGAAAGCACAGGACTTTAAAGAATAATAGAATATTCTTTTTTCAATTAGCAGGAAAATGCAAAACCGGATATCAATTAAGGTTTTGCATTTTTTTTGTGTCTTTCCGAATTGTAAATATATCACATTTAATAAACATTTGTTCGTTTAAATTCTTGTTTAAATAAAATATTTGAACTAATTTTGTAAAGAACATATGTTTATGATATGAAAACAATAATTACTTCATCCGGAGACAGCGTAGACGCTAAATTTGATTTACGATTTGGACGTGCAGGTTGGTTTTGTGTGTACGATAAAGAAAGCCACACCACCAATTTCATCGAAAACAGTTTTAAAAATTCAAATGGAGGAGCCGGAACAAAGTCTTCGGAAATGGCAGCAGAATTAGGTGCAGAACAAATCATCTCGGGTCATTTTGGACCGAAAGCCAAGGATATGTTGGAGAAATTCCACATCCAAATGATTGAATTAGATGATGAAGAACTGAATGTGAAAGATGTGATTTTAAAAATTGAAAACAATTAGAAACAATGCCAGGATTAGACAAAACCGGACCAGTGGGACAAGGAGCCCAAACCGGCAGAAAACAAGGAAGATGCAACACCGCATTAAGTGAAGAACAGTTTGCCAACTTTGGAAGGCGTGGCGGAAGAGGATTCAGATTTAGATTTAAAGCTGATGAAGACATGCCACAACAAGGTTGGGGACGCGGAAAAGGAAGAGGACGTGGCCGTGGTTTTGGCCGTTTAGAAAATTAATAATTTGAAATAAGCATGAGAAAAAAAATTGCTGTTCCTGTTGATGAAAGCGGGATTTTAGACGGACATTTCGGACACTGCAAATATTTTGCACTGTTGGATGTTGAGGAGACAACAATTGTAAACGAAGAACGGGTAACTCCCCCACCTCACGAACCGGGAGTGTTGCCAAAATGGTTAGCCGAAAAAGGAGTTACCGATGTGCTGGCTGGCGGAATGGGACACAAGGCCATTCAAATTTTCAACTATAACGATGTAAATGTTTTTGTTGGTGCACCGCAACTGGCTGCAACTGAATTGGTACAAGGCTATCTGCAAAAAACGATTGAGTTTACAGCCAATTACTGCGATCATTAATCAGCGGCTCTAAGAGCAACCTTCATAAAAAACAATACAATAGCGTAACAGAATAGAGCGCATTTCTGAGTCGTTTTTCATAGTCGCTCAGAGTTAGCTACTAAATCGTTATTCCCCGGGGCCTCACTCCGGAGAATTTTTTAAATACTATTGAATATGCAAATTGCCATAGCAAGTGGTAAAGGAGGTACCGGAAAAACAACCGTTTCGGTTAACCTGTATTACTTCTTATCTCAAAAGTATAACAACCGGGTACAATTAATCGATTGCGATGTGGAGGAACCAAACGATTTGCTTTTCTTTCCTCAAGCGAAAAAAGAAGTAGAGAAAAAGGTTTATACTACCGTTCCTGAGATTGATAAAAACAAATGTACGTTTTGTAAAAAATGTGTTGATTGGTGCGAATTTAATGCAATTAGCATCGTTAAGAAACTACAGTTTGCAGAAGTAAATTACGAGCTTTGCCATTCGTGCGGCGCTTGTTTTGAGGCTTGTTCGTTTGATGCGCTTACCCCGATTCAAAATCCGCTGGGCAGCATTTCAGATTACCAGACAAACTTTGGCGCCGGCGTAGTTGAAGGACGCCTCGAAATTGGTTCTGCCATGCAAACAGCATTAATTAAAAATGTGAAAAAGCAAGCTGATTCAAAACAACATATTACCTTGCTTGATGCACCTCCCGGAACAAGTTGCCCGGTTGTTGAAACCGTGGCTACAGCCAATTACGTAATTCTGGTCACCGAACCCACTCCGTTTGGCCTGCACGATTTTAAAATAACGGTTGAGTTGCTCAAGGAAATACAGAAACCATTTGGCGTAATTGTAAATAAAGCCGGTTTGGGGAACGACGCCATTTATCAATTTTTAGAGGCAAACAACATCCCGTTATTGGGTAAAATACCATTTTCAAAAGCGTATGCCGAAAATTATTCTCGGGGCGAATTGTTTGAAAAGATCCCTGCAGTAGTGGAAAACGCCTATCATTCTATCATCAGCAAATTGGCATCAATAATCAATTAAAATGAAAGAGATAACAATACTGAGCGGAAAAGGTGGTGCCGGAAAAACGAGCATTGCAGCGGCATTGGCTTCGTTAGCCCCAAACGCGGTATTTTGCGACAACGACGTTGATGCTGCCGATTTGCATTTGATATTAAAACCTGATATCAAAGAAACGCATCCATTTGATAGCGGCTCACTGGCTTTTATCCATCAGGAAGAGTGTACCAACTGCGGAATCTGCAAGGAAGCTTGTCGATTTGAAGCGATTTTTACTAACAACGCTGGTTATCCGGAAGTCAATCCCTATCAGTGCGAAGGCTGTAGATTGTGTGAACGACTTTGCCAGGTCGGCGCTATTCGTACAACCCAAAACCTGAACAACCAATGGTTTGTTTCCAACACTCGTTTTGGAACAATGGTACACGCCAAAATGGGCCCCGGCGAAGAGAATTCGGGGAAACTGGTAACGAGAATACGGGAAAAGGCAAAAGAACTGGCCCGGGAAAATAAGGCGATGTTTATTATCAACGACGGTCCTCCGGGAATTGGCTGCACTGCCATTTCATCCATAACCGGAACCAGCTCAGTTTTACTGGTTATCGAGCCAACAGTTTCCGGCTTACACGATGCAAAACGTTTGGTGAAACTGGTTAATTCGTTCCAGGTTCCTATCTATGCCATCATCAACAAACACGACATAAATACCGAATTTACGGCAACTGTGGAGCACTACTTAAACAATAACAACATTCCACTCATCGGTAAAATTCCATTCTCAGAACTGTTTGTTGAATCGATGTTACACGAAAAATCGTTGGTAGAATATGCGCCGGATCATCCAATAAGTTTAAATTTAAAAACCATTTGGGAAAAGATCAGTGATAATTGAATTCAGAAACATGCTAACAATCTCTATTTTAACCGATAATACCGCCGGCGGGCAATTTCTGGCAGAGCACGGACTCTCCTACCTCGTTGAAATCGACGATGAAAAGATTTTGTTCGATACCGGTCATTCTGATGTGTTCTTGAAAAATGCTGAAAAACTAAAAATCGATATTGAAAAGGAGGTAAAAAAGGTAGTTCTGAGCCATGGCCACTGGGATCACGGAAACGGATTAAGGTTTCTGAAAAACCTTACGTTAATCACACATCCGGCCAGTTTTTCAAAACGTTACCGCAAAGCAGACCACACAACTGTTGGATTGGATCTGACCACAGAAGAGATTGAAAAACAGTTTACCCTTCAGGAAAGTAAAACCTCGCTGCAACTTACCAGGAACCTCTTCTTTCTGGGCGAAATTCCAAGAAATAATGATTTTGAGAGCCAGTCGACAAGCTTTGAATTTGCAGATGGATCGGATGATTTTATTCCTGATGATTCAGCTTTGGCCGCCATTATAAATGATGAAGTGGTTGTGATTACCGGATGCTCGCATTCAGGCATTTGTAATATTTGTGAACACGCTAAAAAAGTTACGGGAGTAGAAAAGATAAAAGCTGTAATCGGTGGTTTTCACCTGAAAAAGCAAGACAAACAAACTTTAAAAACCGTTGAATATTTCAGGCAAAATCAGGTGAAGAAACTTTTACCATCGCATTGCACAGCACTTCCGGCACTGGCACTTTTTCATTCATCATTTAAAATTGAGCAGGTAAAAACGGGAATGATCTTTCGATTTTAATAGGCCTGTTGAAATACAATCTCACTGATTCCGGCCACTTTTCTATTTTCCGGATCAACATAAATACGCACGGTCAATCTGCGATCAGTAACTTTCACCACTTTTTCCGATGTCCATTTTTGCTCCCCTGCTGCCAGGTTGTAAGTAGCGGCTTCAACTCCTTCTAATTCTATTTTTTGCCACGACGGCAGTTCTACGTCACCAACCTGCGCCCGCACCCGGTAAACACCGTTTCGCACATTAATTTCGTAGTCAAAATAATTTTTCGGATTGCGACATTCTGCTTTAGAGGTCCCGAATAATACTTTCTTTAAACGGGCATTTCCGTGTGTGCCTTTGGTGCAGAACATTACTTTATCCGCAGTATTCCAGTCGCCTAACTGCCAGCCCATTCCTGCATATTCTTCAAAAGCAAGCAGGTTCTTTCTGTTACCGTTAAACTGCGGCGGTTGAGCAAAATCCACTTTCCCGCGGGTAAACGATTTCGTAAAATTAAAAGTGTTTTTAAAGTACAATTCGTAAAGCTGCGGGAAAAAATTTACACAATTGGCGTATCGGTTTTTGTAATCAGGAATGGCATCACTTTGTACTACTGCCAACTGCAGATAACTCCAGTTTTCATCTCCCCAAATCGTTCCCAAAAGCTCTCCCTGTCTCACTTCCTGGTCTTCTTTTACCTGCACAGTATTCGCAAATAAATGATCGTAAACGTAATAAATTGATGGATTCGAGTTGCTCTGTAAAAGTATACAAGCCGCCATGCTATTGCGACCGTCCTTTTGGTCTTCTACCCAAATGACTTTACTATCTTCCATGGCAAGCAACCAATGTTTTTGAATTCCCCGGGCATCGGTTAATGCAATTCCAATTCCCTCGTTCGATTTCGCTGCACCACTGCTATTACAATCGTTACCCTGGTACGAAAACATATGATTATCCTCATTCAGATTCCAGTTAAAACCGTCATTATAACTCACCGGAAAACTAAACGAATCAAGAGATGTCATGTGTTTTTTGTTATCAGAAATACAAACCAGAGCATCCTTTTTTAATAATCCGTGCACCGCTTTATTCGAAGCCAGGTTTTTCACATTCCGGTTATCAGCAACAAAAACACGCACTAAATTTATACTAACGGGCAAACTTCGCCGGCTAACTTTCAGCTCAATCGTATCATTATCAACACTCAGCGTGTTATAGTGGTTTTTAATATCGAGCAAAACCACATCAGTGCCTTTAAACTGCACAGTGTCGCCGATATTCATATTGTAATAATTGCAGTTTCCCCATGTAAAATCGGGTTCGGTTAACGGCTGTGCCTGCCCCAAAAAACAAAACCAAAGAAGTATAAATATGCTAATTAGTTGTTTCACGCGTTAACTTTTAATCGAAGCCAGTTATCATTTGTATATCAAAACACTTCAAACCGGTTTTACCCTGAAAAGCAATTTAAGAATTCAGGAGCGAAAACCGCTCTTTAACAAAACTATTAATAAAAGTACTGTTTAGGAAATTATGATACACGAAAGCAACCTCTGCGAGTATTTTTCTGTCTTTATTAGAAAAACAGCTGAATTTAATCAGTTTTTAATAAGATTTAGGAATAAGCGTATTTAACATACACTTGTTTTTTAGTAATTTTGATAGCGTTCAGAAAACAATTGACCCTATGAATAGATCGCTACTTATTATCCTGTTATGTACTTTTACGGTTGTACAGAGCAATGCGCAGTCGGTTGGGCTTGTGCTTAGCGGCGGTGGCGCCAAGGGAATGGCCCATATTGGCGTGATCCGGGTCTTGGAAGAAAACAACATCCCAATCGACTATATTTCAGGAACTTCAATAGGTGCGATTGTTGGCGGTCTTTATGCTGCCGGTTATTCAACCGACGAGATGGAAGAACTTTTTAAGTCGGATGATTTCTATTTCTGGTCGACCGGAAAAATTCAACGCGAATACCGTTATTATTTTAAACGTCAGGAAGACGATCCGACATGGGTGCAACTGCGCGTAGCCAAAAAAGATGAAAAAGTTAAAATTCTGCCACCAACCAATATAATCCCCGGCGAACAGATGGATTTTGCTTTTATGGAATTAACAGCAGCAACCAGCGCCGCCTGTAATTACGATTTTAACCAGTTAATGGTGCCTTATTTTTGTATTGCCGCCGACGTAAACAACAGCAAGCCGCTGGTGTTGCGCGATGGTGATCTAGGAAATGCAATGCGGGCGTCAATGACAGTTCCTCTCTATTTTAAACCCATTGAAATTGATGGAAAATTGTTGTTCGACGGAGGTCTGCTGAACAACTTCCCTACCGACCACATGAAAGAGATTTTTAACCCGGATATTATTATCGGGCATAAAGTTGCCGACGATGTAAAAGCTGCCGACGCCGACGATGTTATGCGTCAAATCTCGAACATGGTTATGCGCCCAACTAATTTCGAAATTAAACCATCAGATGGAATTTTGCTGGAAACAAAATTTGAAAATGTTGGTCTACTCGATTTTAATAAAATTGATACGGTTTTGGCTCGCGGAGAACAAACTACACTGGCCAAAATAGATAGTATAAAACAACTGATAAAACGTCGTGTCCCCAAAGAAGAAGTTCAGGCAAAACGCGATAGTTTTAATGCTCGGAAACCGGAACTAAACTTTCAAAACATTCAGGTTGAAGGTGTTAGCGACCCCATGCAACGTCAATTTATCATCCAAAGTATTAAACACCGGAATAACGTTGTATCGTTATCCAGCTTAAAAACCGAGTATTTTAAACTCGTAGCCGATGAACAACTGAAGTCCATACAACCGATTACGCGCTACAATCCCGGCACCGGTTATTTCGACCTGCATTTAAAAGTAGAGCCTGAAAAACGCCTTGATTTGAGTATTGGCGGTAATATTTCTACTAAACCCATTAACCAGGGATTTGCTGCCATTAATTTCAGAAGTTACAACAGCAGAGCGTATTCGCTTCATTCGAACATTTATTTCGGACGATTTTACAGTTCATTTAAACTGGGTGGCCGCATCGATTATCCGACTGCGCTACCTTTCTACCTCGAGTCGTATTTAACTTTTAACCGGTGGGATTATTTTTCGTCGAGTACGGAGCTGATTTTTGAGGACGTACACACGCCATACATTATTAAAGATGAAACCAACTTCAGGCTGGAAACCGGTTTTCCGTTGGGCTTACACAGTAAAATTTATGCAGGATTGGCTTATTCGTCGGCAAGCAACGATTTTTACCAAACCGATGAATCGGAAGAAGGAAATACGCCCAACAATTCAAAATTCAATGCATTTGTATCGAAGATTGGTTTCGAGAATAACTCACTGAACTACAAGCAGTACGCAACAGAAGGCGCTCACCGTGGAATTGATGGCAGATTTGTAATTGGCGAAGAAAAATACACAGCAGGAAGTATTACCCCCTACTCTACAAAATTTTTCAATCACAATTATTTTCAGCTTCATGCCCACTCGTTACGCTATTTTTCGTTGGGTGAACATTTTGTGTTGGGTACACACCTCGAATCATTTTTAAGTTCAAAAGGCTTGTTTCAAACCTATCGATCAACGAAACTTTCGGCCCAGGGATTTACACCCTCGCCACATAGCAAGTCCCTGTTTATTAACGAATTTAATTCGAATAATTATTTGGCAGGAGGATTAAAAGCCATATTCAAATTCTCGCCCGATTGGCATCTTCGCGTTGAAGGATATGGATTTTGCCCCATTCACGAAGAGTTGGAACAACCGGATCTTACAGCTATTAAAAGTGATGATTTTATCAATAATTATTATCTACAGGGACTGGCGGCTTTGGTTTATCAAACCGGAATTGGCCCGGTGAGCCTCTCGTTTAACTATTACGAAAAGAGCAATACCAACCTTTACGTCACGCTGAATTTTGGATACATCTTATTCAACAAACGAGGTTTGTAAGTCAAGACATAGATTAACTACGAAGGTGATTTTCAATCCCTGAAGGTAGCTCAAACGACAGTTCAACTACCCCGCAAAATTTACCGTTTTCCATCCACGGCTTTTGGGTAATTACCTTTTTAATGCCATTCTTTTCGGTGGTGTATGTATTTTCTGTGGGCGTGGCCAGCATTTCGCGTAGTTTGCTTTTCGATGGTTCAGGATGACAATCCAACAGATTTGTTCCCATCAACTTCTCACCACCGTACTTTTCAAACTGACGAATGGAAAAATCATTCATATAAACAATTATCCCTTCAGTATCGCAAACCGTAATCGCTCCACCAAATCCATCCATCCAGTTTACGTCACAATCTTTCAGCGTCATTTCTTACGATAGCATTTTACCCATTCAACATCAAAGCTGGCTGATGAACCAGCCAATTTATCAATTACAAGACTTGAAGCATTTAACTCCAAAGGTTTATTTAAACCGCTGCTGTTCAGCTGAAGAACCTCCTGTTCATTGATCTTCCAGGTATAAGTTGCACCCGATTTCTCAAGCGAGAAAATATAAGCTCCTTTTTTCAGGTTATTGATTTCCAGTCCTTCCGAAGCAATTTTGCCACTTCCGTTCATGGTGTAAATTCCAAGAATATTTTTTGCTCCCATTTCAACCAGGTTTACACGCGGAACATTGCTGCCATTGGCAAGGAAAAATGAACTGGCCACCTGTTTTACCGGGTTAAAGAAAATCTTGGCTTCTACAATTCCGTCTTCGAATTGATAATGCTCACCCGAACTTATCATTCCCGAAGTGTAATCGAAATCAGCCTGTACAAAACCGGCAGGCATTTGCCAAACCATTCCTTCCTTGCTTTCTTTTTTCACCTGGATGCTCAGTTTATTTCCTGTCTGAATGTTGGCACCATTAGTGAAAACACTTAAGTCGCCTGGCATAGCGTAGTTTTGGCCCAAAGTTTTCGAAGCCGTTAACGAGCTTGTCATCCACTTGGCATCGTCCAGTTTTTTATCCGAAAATGAATCATCAAATACAACATCCCAGTTTTTGTAAAAATCAAAATCAGTGCTGTCTTTGTATTTGAAATATTTTACAAATTCCGGTTTCTTTTTGTCAGTTTCGTATTGCTTGAACTTCTCGGCGTCTTCAGTCTTTTCCCAGCGTTTTTTGTCTTCCAGCCACGCTTTTTGCTTTTTGTAGTCGTCCGATTCAATCAACTCTTTCAACTCGTTATATCGTTTTAAATCAAACGATTCTTTAACATCGAGGTAGTTTTTATAAAGTTTCGACTTCTCGTATTTCAGCACAAAAGTAACTACTGAATCGCTGGCTAATTTCTTGTAATCGGTGTATTTTTTGTAGGCTTCGCTTTTTTCAAACTTCTTCTTGTCTTTTAAAAAGGCAACCTTCTTTTTAAATTCTTCGGTGTTAACCTGTTCTTTTAATTCATTGTACCGAACAAGGTTGTGACTTCCGCTGATCTCGTGATACAACTTCAGTTTTTTTGATTTCTCGAACTTGAAATAGTTTACAACTGCCGAATCCTTGCTCAAGCGATTAAACTCTTTTTTCTTTTCGCTATCGCTTACTGCCGCCGTTTTTAACTCCTTATATTGCTTCATTTTGTCCGAAGCTTCAAAAGCCTTGTGTTGCTTCAGTTTTTCCGAACCTTCCAGCTCGTTATACGCTTTTATACCGGCCGATTTTTCAAGCTTTTTTAATTCTTTTAAATGCTTCTCTTCTGCCGATCCTTTAAAAACCTGAGCTTTAATTTCCTTTTTGTCCTTTTCAAAATCGCCGTCTTTCACATATTCTTCCAATGAATAAAAATCGGCAAGTTTCTGCGATTCTTTTTCTTTCTCATAACGAGTCAAATCAGCAGAACCTTCAACTTTGAAATAGTTCTTTATGCGCGACGCTTTTTGCAAACGTTGAAATTCTTTTAATTGCTTTTCCTCTTCGCTTCCTTTAAACGATTGTCCTTCAACCGCCTTCTTTTTCGAAGCAAATTCACTGGAAGTGACATATTTTTCCAACCCTAAAAATGCTTGCAGCTCTTCTGAATTTTCTGTTTTTAAAAACTCAGCGTAATCGTCGGCTAATTGCTTGCGCTTTTTCTCGATTACCTCAACCGACTTGATTTTGCCTGTAAGTTGCAGTGAAAAAATTTTAAATGACATCTGGTTTGCTATTAGATTCGTATTTCTATCAAAAATAAAAATTTAATGGGTTTTTTAGTATTAAAACGTAATATTCTGGGGATTTCTCCAAATTTTAGTCATTCTGTTTAACATATATAACGTTTTTAACAAAATCACAGATTAAAAACAAAAGCTTCGTTCTTAGATGTTTATATGTTTTCCGCGCTGCCATTGGTGTTCCATGTTATTTTAAATAGATTTGGTCGGATAATAAAAGCGAACATGATTAAACACTCGGAACTAATCCTGAATAACGATGGGAGTATTTTCCATTTACATTTAAAACCTGAAAATATTGGCAGGCAAATCATTCTTGTGGGCGATCCTGCCCGCGTTGATACCATTGCCGGTTTTTTCGACAAAATTGAATTCACGTTACAAAATCGTGAATTTAAAACGATAACAGGATTTTATAAGCAAAAGAAAATCTCCGTTATTTCAACCGGTATCGGTACCGACAATATAGATATTGTATTAAACGAACTGGATGCGCTGGCCAATATCGACCTGGAAACACGAAGCGTAAAAAAGGAACTGAGTTCGCTTGATATTGTTCGTATTGGCACGTCGGGAGGATTACAGACCGATCTTCCGGTAAACAGTTTTGTGGTTTCTGAAAAGTCGATTGGTTTCGACGGTTTGCTGAATTATTACGCCAACCGAGAGCAGGTTTCCGATATGGAGTTTGAAGCTGCTTTTCGCAAACACACACAATGGAGTGATTCGCTGGCAGCACCGTACACCGTTGATGCCGGACAAAATTTACTGGATAAATTTACGGATGAAAAGTTCAAGAAGGGCGTAACCATTTCAGCTCCGGGATTTTATGCTCCGCAAGGCCGTGAATTACGTTTGCCTTTGGCTTTCCCGCAATTGAACGAGTTGATTGAAACATTTTCGTACAAACATTTGCGCATTACCAATTTCGAGATGGAAAGCTCGGCTATTTACGGCCTGTCGAAATTAATGGGGCACAACGCGTTAACAGTATGTTTAATTATTGCCAACCGCGTAACGCTAACCGCCAATGAAAACTACCGCGACGAGATGAAAAAACTAATAAAAGCAGTACTCGATAACTTAAGTAATTAAGCATGAACCAGGAAAAACTTGATGCATTGATTACCCTCCTTGACGATCCTGACGCAACCGTTTTCCAAATGGTTCAGCAGGAATTGCTAAAAGAAGACGAAGAAATCATTCCGGCTTTGGAAAAAAAGTGGGAACAAAGTTTTGACGAGAACAGTCAGAGCCGCATTGAGAATATCATTCAAAGTCTTCAGTTTAAAAGAACGTTTAGCGGGTTAAAAAACTGGATCAATCAAACGCCGGGAACACAAGATCTTTTTGAAGGATTTTGTGCGGTGGACAAATTTCAGTACCCCGATTTGAATCCGTTAAACCTGACTTTAAAAATCGAGAACCTGCGTAAATCAATCTGGCTGGAACTGAATAATTCGTTGACACTGCTTGAAAAGACTACCATATTAAACCACTTCATTTTTAATTTGAATGGTTATTCGGTGAACTTGAGCAACCCCGATTCGCCACAAAATTGCTTTTTAAACCAGATACTGGACACCAAACGTGGCAATCCTGTTTCGATGAGTATTTTTTATACCATCATCGCACGCGCCATCGAACTCCCCGCTTATTTGGTTGATTTTCCAAAAAATCCGCTGGTGGCCATTGTTGATGCAGAACTGGCACAAAAAGTACACGGATCGACACGTGATACGGAGGTGCTTTTTTATATCAATCCTTCGAATAAAGGTTCGATTACCAGCCGCAAAGAAATTGATTACCACCTGAAAAGAAACGAATACCAACCGATAAGAGAATATGCCGAGCCAAAACCGGATGTTTTGTTTATACAACGTTTGGTAGAATCGATGCTTGAGGCGTATAATGCGGTTGGTTATACCGAAAAGGAAGAAAAGATAAAACAGTTGCTTAGTTTGTTTTAGTGTGAAGTCAAGCATACTTCTTCTGTTCGTCATGCTGAATTTATTTCAGCATCTTTCGAAGAACATTAGATTCCGAAACAAGTTCGGAATGACGTGCCCGATACTTAGTGGTTGACTTGACACTCGTGGCAAAATTTTAGGCATAAAAAAACTTCGACCATTTGGCCGAAGTTTTTTTTATAGCTAATAAAGTTGTATTTCTTACTTCGCGTAACTTACTGCACGGGTTTCCCTGATTACAGTAATCTTAATTTGTCCCGGATAAGTCATTTCATCCTGAATACGTTTCGAGATATCGTATGAAAGTTGTTCAGTATCCTGATCAGTTAATTTCTCAGAACCAACAATTACACGTAATTCTCTACCCGCCTGAATAGCGTATGTTTTCAATACTCCCGGATAAGAAAGTGCCAAATCTTCAAGGTCTTTCAATCGTTTAATGTACGACTCTACAACCTCACGACGGGCACCCGGACGAGCACCTGAAATAGCATCACAAACCTGAACGATCGGTGCAAACAATGATTGCATTTCCACTTCGTCGTGGTGAGCACCAATAGCGTTGCAAATATCCGGTTTCTCTTTGTATTTCTCGGCCAGTTTCATACCGAGAACTGCGTGTGGCAATTCCGGCTCGTCATCCGGCACTTTTCCAATATCGTGTAACAGTCCGGCGCGTTTTGCTTTTTTAGGATTTAATCCCAGCTCCGATGCCATTGTAGCACAAAGGTTAGCTACCTCACGCGAGTGCTGCAGCAGGTTTTGTCCGTACGACGAACGGTATTTCATTTTACCTACCAAACGAATCAACTCAGGGTGTAAACCATGAATTCCAAGGTCGATGGCAGTACGTTTACCGGTTTCAATTACTTCTTCGTCAACCTGTTTTTTCACTTTCTGCACCACTTCTTCAATACGTGCAGGGTGAATTCGACCGTCGGTTACCAGCTGGTGTAATGCCAGGCGGGCAATCTCGCGACGTACAGGATCGAAAGCTGAAAGCACAATCGCTTCCGGAGTATCGTCAACAACGATTTCAACACCGGTAGCTGCTTCAAGTGCACGAATGTTACGGCCTTCGCGACCAATAATTCGTCCTTTAATCTCGTCGCTTTCGATGTGAAAAATAGTAACAGCGTTTTCAATAGCCGTTTCAGTAGCCACACGTTGAATCGATTTTACAACGATCTTTTTGGCTTCCTTATTGGCTGTTTGTTTCGCCTCTTCCATTATTTCGTTAATGTATGCAACTGCCTCAGTTTTGGCTTCTTCTTGTAACGATTCTACCAACTGTTCTTTTGCATCATCAGCCGAAAGTCCTGAAATCTGCTCCAGTTTTTCAAGGTGCTGTTTGTGAACTTTGTCAAGCTCCTCCGATTTGTTTTCTACACGCTGTAATTGAGTGTTCAAATTCTCGCGAATAGCTTCCACTTCACGACGTGTATTTTCAAATTCCTTTGTTTTACGATTCAACTCATCGCGACGTTGATTTAACGTTGTCTCGCGTTGTTTGTAACGGTTTTCCTCTTTCGCCAGATGCGAATTCTTTTCGTTAATGTACTTTTCGTGTTCCGATTTTAACTGCAGAAACTTTTCTTTAGCCTGCAATATTTTATCTTTTTTAATCACTTCGGCCTCGGCTTTTCCTTCGCCAAGTATCCGATTCTTTTTCGCCTTCAGGGCCTTATCCCACACCAGATAAGCTAAAGCGCCTCCTACTATAAACCCTGCGGCTACTCCTATTATTATTTCCATACTTCAAATAATTAGTTACTAAAAAACCCGTAATAAACCAGGTCCTCGTTAGAACCGGCCTAATACGGGCTTTGATTATTTATGTATTCAGATTCTATTTCTCTTCCTTTTCCTTAAGAAAGTCGGAAATATCATCCTTTATATCCTTTATATCATCGACAAATTGAGAGTAATCGCGGCTTTGTTGCTCTTCAGTGTAACGTAGTGCCACCTGAAATGCGGTCATTGCCATAATATCCTGATTGTCGTTATCCTGAAACATCTTTCGAAATGACGAAATTGTTTCTTCAACAATCTTTGCAGCTTTTCGGTATCTCTCTTCTTCGTCGCGATTGATGTTTAGAGGGTAAACCCGTCCATCAATCTTAATATGTATTCTAAAGTCTTTATCTTTCAAAACATTACCTGTTTAGTAATGCGATACATTTATCAATCTCCCGTATCAAAAAATCAATTTTCTGTTTCGCTTCACCGTTTTCATCTCGTTCTGATAAAATCCGGTTGGCTACTTTCAGTTGCTCGTAACTCCGACCTAATTCGATCTTTTCATGCTCCATTAATTCAATTTCCTGCTTCAGGTTCTCTACCTGTTTACTCAGCATTTTATTTTTCTGTTCCAATTCGTTGTATTTTTCGAACAGTTGCTTTGTATTGCGCTTTAAATCATTAAGTAGCAAGTGATCCTCTTCGGTCATTTTAGCTGCATTTCGCGAACAAAGTTAACTTTTTTTCCTGATTGTAAAAGGAAATCAAATCGATTGCATTCTTTTTATGCTAACAAACCTATGTTAGTTGTTTTCTTATACTGAATAAAGATTCTTGGACAAAGTTGAAAACAAGACTTGCAGCCGTTATAAATTAATTAAATTTGGTGCCTCCAATTAACCCGGATAATTCATTTGATTCTAGCAACAAACATGATTCTCCGGGTTAATCCCGACTTAGTTGAGTCCATTTTTGAGTATCGAAAATGCACACGAAACATTGTCGCATTGAACTGTTTGGTGAGTGGAGATAAATAATACGGATTAAACAACGATGAGAACATTTTTTACACCTCTTTTTCTTTTTTTAGCCTTGTTTGGAATGGCGCAACAACGCTATTACACCGATCCGGTGAAGATTCCGTTGCTGCTAAGCGGAAGTTTTGCCGAGCTGCGCAGCAATCATTTTCATTCGGGCATCGACATAAAAACACAGGGCACAACAGGCCTGCCGGTTTATGCTGTTGCCGATGGATATATTTCGCGGATTGCTGTTTCGCCAACGGGTTACGGGCACGCGCTTTATATCAATCACCCAAACGGTACCACTAGCGTTTACGGGCATTTAAATTCATTTAGTACTGAAATTGAGAAATATGTAAAAGACAAACAATACGAGCAACATTCTTTTCGGGTCGACCTCCAAATTCCGTCCTACCTATTTCCTGTAAAGCAGGACGAAGTAATTGCCAAAAGCGGTAATAGTGGAAGTTCGGGCGGGCCGCATCTGCATTTCGAGATTCGGGACACACCAACGGAAGAGCCGCTAAATCCTTTAAATTTCGGTTTTCCGGTGAAGGACGATATCGCTCCAAAGATATTTTCCGTGTTGTTGGTTCCGCTTTCCGACAGTGCACACGTGGCTTATTCTGCAACTCCCAAAAGTTATCCGGTGGTTTTTTACGATGGCAAATACCACCTTAAGAATAATCCAACCATTCCGGTTTGGGGAGAGATAGGCGTTGCCGTGCAAACGAACGACTATTTTAACGACACTTATAATAAGTGCGGTATAAACCTGCTACGTATGTCGTTGAATAATGAGGAGCAGTTCTCGTTTACACTCAATCGTTTTTCGTTTAGCGACACGCGTTATTTGAACAGCCATATTGTTTACGGCCAATATAAAACTGAAAAACGCCGTTATATTAAAACATGGATCGATCCTGGTAATAAACTGCCAATTTATACGCACAACGGCTCAGAAGGACACATTATTCCAAATAATGAGCAAAACGGATCTATTGAAATAGTACTGCAGGATTCGTATAAAAACACGTCAATACTTGACTTTTCGATTGTTGGAAAAAAAGCTGCCGTTGCGCATGATTCGATTAAAGGTGAGCTATTTGCTTACAACAAAACCAACATTTTTAGCAACGATTCTGTACGAATAGAAATTCCTGCGGGAGCTTTGTACTCCGATTTTCGTTTCGAATACCGTACCGAACCGGCTTCCGACCAGTTTTATTCCGATTATTATTTCCTCCACAACAATACGGTTCCATTGCATACAAATGCAACAATTGCTTTGCGCACAAAAGGGCTACCGGAGAACTTACAGTCGAAAGTTATTATGGCCTACGTTCATCCGGTAACCGGAGAATTCAGTGTTGCAGGCGGCCGTTACGAAAACGGCTGGGTAACAACAGAAACGCGTAATCTGGGTGTTTACGCCGTTACTGTCGACACGATTCCTCCGGAAATAACGCCTTTAAGTATTGCGGACAATAAACTAACGGAGTCGAGCCGGATTCGTTTTAAAATCAAGGATGATCTTGCGGGCATAAAAACCATTGAAGGTTTACTTGACGGGAAATGGGCACTTTTTGAATATGATCCGAAAACAGCAACAATTACCCATTATTTCGACAAGGAGCGTTTTGAGTTGGGTAAAAACCACACCTTCAAATTAACAATTACCGACTATCGAAATAACAATGCAGTTTATGAAACTCACTTTTGGAAGTGATAAAATGATCAGATTATGAAAAATTCCGGGGAGAGTAAAAATACAATTAAGGCCATTGGAATGATGTCGGGCACCTCGCTTGACGGATTAGACATTGCCGCTGTTGAATTCGAAGAGCACAACAATAAATGGTCATTTAAGTTACAGGAAGCCGAGACTATTTCGTACACTGCAGAGTGGAAAGAACGACTAGAAACGGCACATACACTTTCCGGAACTGACCTAACAAAACTAAACGCAGAATACGGATTATTCCTTGGCGAACAAGCCCGTCACTTTATCGACAAAACAAAATTCGCAGCAGACCTGATTGCCTCACACGGCCACACCGTTTTTCATCAACCTGAAAATGGTTTCACCCTTCAAATAGGTAGTGGAGCCCACCTCTCTGCAAAAAGTGATTGCCTTACAATTTGCGATTTCAGAACCGGTGATGTGGTTTTAGGTGGCCAGGGAGCACCGCTAGTACCGATTGGCGACAGCCTGCTTTTTTCGGAATACGATTACTGTCTTAACCTGGGTGGTTTTGCCAATATTTCATACGATAAAAATGGAACACGTTTGGCTTTCGATAATTGCCCGGTGAACATTGTTTTAAATCCGCTGGCTGAAGAATTTAGTCTGCCTTACGATAAAAACGGCGATCTGGGACGTAATGGAAAAGTTGATGAAACGCTGCTGAAAAAATTAAATGCACTCTCCTACTACCACCAGCAGCCACCAAAATCGTTGGGACGCGAATGGATCGAAGCTGAGTTTCTGCCAATTTTGAATGAAACAGATTTGAACACACGTGATAAGATGCGCACCATTTACGAGCATATTGGTATGCAAATCACAAAAGATTTGTCGGGCAAAGGAAAAATGTTGGTAACTGGCGGCGGCGCCTTTAACGCCTTTTTAATTGAAAGGATGCAGGCATTAACAACAATTGAAATAGTTCTTCCCGAAGCGGATCTCATTGATTACAAAGAGGCCATCGTATTTGCATTTATGGGCGTGCTTCGCCTGAAAGAGCAGGTAAACTGTCTGGCATCGGTAACCGGGGCACGAAAAGACAGTTGCGGCGGTGTGATCTTTTTGCCTTAAGTCCGGCTTCATCACAAGCTTTACATATTCTACAACAGGGAAGTTCATTTTCAGACAAATATCATTCTTCGCTATTCCCATTCCTCCTAACTTGCCCTTGAACTTAAAACTTTGAACATGAACTCAGATCCTGCAAAAAGAATTTTCGATATTCAGCAATTTGGCGAATTTGGCGGCGTAAACCCATCAATAACCGATTCATCAACTTACACTTTTCTGGAAGGCGAAACCATGGAAGAGACATTTCTCGGCCACATGGAAGGTTGTTTTTTATACTCGCGCCACTGGAATCCGAGCAATAAATACCTGGCCGATGCGCTAGCCGCAATGGAAGGCACCGAATCGGCATGGATCACATCATCAGGAATGGCTGCCATCACCTGTTCCATCTTACAACTTTGCAAGTCGGGCGACCACATTATAACCAGCGTAACCACTTACGGCGGCACTTATGCGTTTTTGAAAAACTGGCTTCCCAAATACAACATTGAGGTTTCGTTTGTCGACATTACCAACCTTGAGCAGGTGAAAAATGCTTTACGCCCTAACACCAAAATCATTTACACCGAAATGGTAACCAATCCGCTGCTTCAGGTTTCGGATATTCCTGAATTGGCTAAAATTGCCCACGACCATCAGGCAAAAATAATGGTCGACAATACTTTTACTCCCATGATATTTTCGCCGGCTCAATTGGGCGCCGACTTTGTGGTGTACAGCATGACCAAATTCATAAACGGCAAAAACGATTGTGTGGCCGGTGCAATTTGCGGCTCGAACGAATTTATCAGCCAGCTGTCGAATGTAAACGACGGCACGGCAATGTTACTGGGGCCTGTCCTCGATCCTTTGCGTTCGTCGAGCATATTAAAGAATCTGCACACCCTGCACCTTCGTATGAAACAGCACAGCAAAAACGCCTTATATGTAGCCACAAAACTCAAAGAACTGGGAGTAACAGTTAAATACACAGGCCTTTCTGATCATCCGCAATATAAACTGCATACCCGCTTAATGAACAAAGAATACGGTTACGGAGGAATGTTATCGATCGATCTGGAAACCGAAAAACACGCCAATGAAGTGATGTTTAAAATGCAAGAGGCCAACATTGGCTATCTGGCGGTTTCGCTCGGATATTTCCGCACGCTGTTTAGCTGCTCGGGGCACAGCACATCATCAGAAATTCCTGCCGAGGTTCAAAAAGAAATGGGATTGTCTGACGGTTTGGTACGTTTTTCTGTTGGTTTAGACAACGATATCGAGGAGATTTTTAAACGCATAAAAAGTTGCCTGTAATACGAGGTAAAAATCATTAGCCAATTTTTTCATTTCATTATCTTTGCCTCATTGATTGAAATAAAACAGACTTAAAAATGAGGAAGATTAGGGTTGTAGGAATGCTTGTTCTGGCATTCATTCTTTTAAATCAGCAGACATCAAATGCTTGTACAAATTTTTTAATTTCAAAAGGCGCTACTATCGACGGATCAACGATGATCACATACGCGGCCGATTCGCACACGCTATACGGCGAGTTGTATCATCAACCGGCAGCCGATCACCCCGAAGGTGCCATGCGTAAGATTTACGAATGGGACACCGGCATTTATTTGGGTGAAATTCCGCAACCGGCGCATACATATGGTGTAATTGGCAATATGAACGAATTTCAATTGGCCATTTCGGAAACTACTTTTGGTGGACGTAGCGAGTTATCGAGCCAGCCGGGTGCTATTATGGATTACGGCAGTTTGATTTATGTAACCTTGCAGCGCGCCAAAACAGCCCGCGAAGCCATTGAGGTGATGACCAGTCTTGTTGAAGAATTTGGTTATTACAGCTCGGGCGAATCGTTTTCAATTGCCGATCCTGAAGAAGTGTGGATTTTGGAAATGATCGGTAAAGGACAAGGCGAAAAAGGCGCCGTTTGGGTGGCACAACGTATTCCCGACGGTTTTATAAGCGGACACGCCAACCAGGCCCGCATTACAACTTTCCCTTTAAACGACTCAAAAAACTGCCTGTATTCTAAAGATGTAATTTCGTTTGCCCGCGAAAAAGGTTGGTTCATGGGCACCAATAAAGATTTTAGTTTTTCTGATGTTTATGCACCGGTTGATTTTGGTGCCGCACGTTTTTGCGATGCCCGTGTTTGGGCCGGTTTTAACAAAGTTGTTGGCGGAATGGATGAATACACCGAGTATGCAAAAGGAAATGTAGAGCAAGGTGGCGAAAATGATTTCGCAACAAACCGTTTGCCGTTGTGGGTAAAACCCGATAAACAACTAAGCGTTCAGGATGTGATGGAAATGATGCGCGATCACTTTGAAGGAACAGAACTGGATATGACACAAGATTTGGGAGCCGGACCTTACGGACTACCCTACCGCTGGCGCGGACTAACATGGGAAGTTGATTCCGTTGAATACTGCAACGAACGTGCAATTTCGACACAACAAACCGGGTTTTCGTTTGTAGCTCAATGCCGCAATTGGTTGCCCGATCCAATTGGAGGAATCCTGTGGTTTGGCGTTGACGATACTTATTCAACCTGTTACGCCCCCATGTATTGCGGGATCACTGAAATTCCCGAGTGTTTTGCAGTGGGCAACGGCGATTTGCTAACTTACAGCGAAACATCAGCTTTCTGGACTTTCAGCCAGGTGGCCAACTACGCCTACCTGCGTTACAACGATATGATTAAGGATGTAAAAATCGTTCAGCGTCAACTGGAAGATAAGTTTGTGGCTTTTGTTCCCGTAGTTGATCAGGCTGCCGAAACCTTGTACAACACTACAAACGAAGCTCAGGCACGAAAATTTATTACTGAATTTTCGGTTAACGAAGCCGAAGGTATGACAGAACGATGGAAAGAACTTTATCATTACCTGGTTGTTAAATACACCGACGGAAACATAAAACGCGAAAGTAACGGCGAGTTTGTACGCACCGAAACAGGTATGCCTGCAACGCCTATTTTTGCAGGGTATCCGGAGTGGTGGTACAAGGCTGTTGTAAACGCTACCGGCGACCATTTTAAAGTAAAAGGCAACAGCCATTAAAAGAAAAGTGTGTTTTCGGACTGAAAACCAATCAAATAATTGAAAATAAAGGGCGAAAGTGTTTGAGGAATTGAAAAAAACACTATTTTTGCAGCCGATTTAATGCAATCTCTGTTTTGCAACGACGCGGAATACATTGCCAACTTATTAAAAATTAAGAAAATGGACTTAGTTAAATTAGTAGAAAAAGAATTTGAGGTGGAAGTTAACCACCCAAAGTTCAGTGCAGGTGATACCATCACTGTTAGCTACAAAATTAAAGAGGGTAACAAAGAAAGGATTCAGAAATTCCGTGGTGTTGTTATCCAGGTACGCGGAAGAGGAAACACCAGAACTTTTACTATTCGTAAAATGTCAGGAAACATTGGTGTTGAGAGAATCTTCCCAATTAGCTCTCCTTTCATCGAGAGTATTGAATTGAACAAACGTGGTAGCGTTCGTCGTAAGCGTATCTTCTACTTACGCGGCTTAACAGGTAAAAAAGCCCGTATCAAAGAAAAAAGATTCTAAGAATTGCATCGCAATACTGAAAAGGTCTCCGTTTAGGAGGCCTTTTTTTGTGCTTTCCCCTCTCCTGAAATGCATAAATCAAATTCATAGAATACTTCAGTCATAATTACTCGAATAGTGAAATAAAAGATGCACTCGTAAATCCGGTGAATTACGATTGTAACTGTATATTTTTATAATTGCTGCCGCAGGCCTTCATTTTTGTCTTGACACAAAAACGAAGAAAAAAAGTCAAGACTGCTTTTGGCCCTTCCCCTGCGTTTTCATAAAACCTAAGTTCGGACGGGTGATCTCCTCGATTCCTCGGAGCTTCCCGCTCTCACTAAGGTTTCATTTCAACTCCGGGCAACGACCAAAAGAGGCCGGATCCACTTATGCATTGCTCGTAGAACTGATAAGTAACCTCGAAGCTTCGGCCTCGGCCGGTGAGCCGGAAAACAAGCAGTGTCAGTGTTAAAAAATTACTGATGTTTGAGGAGGCACGACGAGTTTCAGGAATTTTAGCTGGCATTGCGTAGCTTTTCCGAGGGAAGCGGGCGCAGCCTTGAGTTTTTTGTTTACTTATTGTCTCAAGACAAAAAAGTAAAATCCGCCTGATAAGGCAAAAAGCAAAGTAACATCGGCAGCATTATACAGATGCTCAAAAATTTTCTCCTTGATTTGCCAATATGATATCAAAGAGCTATTCGGGTAGTTCCGCTTCTCCTAAAAAATTCATAACTTCAAACTGTAATCAATTATTCGATGAACCTACCAATACCATAGGTCATTGAACAATATGTACATCAACTGACTTTCACATCGTAGTAAATGAATCATTTTAACATACAAATACCAGTTCTATGAAATTCTTAACATCCTTTATTCTGCTGATGTTCGTTGTTACAACCTTTGCCAGTGCGCAAGGAACACGATTACTTCGTCAGCCCACAATTTCTGCAGAAAGTATTGTTTTTGTTTATGCCAACGACCTCTGGAAGGTTGACCGTAACGGAGGCGATGCCATTCGTTTAACCACCAACGAAGGTCAGGAATCGAATCCTCATTTTTCGAACGATGAAAAATGGATTGCCTTTTCGGCGCAGTACGATGGCAATACCGACGTGTACGTAATTCCTGCCGAAGGAGGATCGCCAAAACGATTAACCTGGCATCCCGACGCCGATGTTGTTCAGGGCTGGACACCCGACGGAAAAGTTATGTTTCGCTCGGGAAGAGAAGCACGCCCAACACAAACAAGCAAGTTCTTTACCGTATCGATGCAAGGCGGATTGCCAAAAGCACTTGATATTCCGCGCGCCGCATTTGGCGAACTTTCTCCTGACGGAAAACAGATCGCCTACATTCCCATTACTTTTTGGGACCCTGAGTGGCGCAACTATCGTGGCGGACAGGCAATGCCCGTATGGATCGTGGATATGAAAACCAAGGAGCTCATTCGTACTCCGCAACCAACAAAAGAACGCCACCTCGATCCAGTGTGGTTCAAAAACAAAGTTTTCTACTTGTCGGAGCGAGATTACGCCAGCAATATCTGGTCGTTCGATCCGAAAACGAAAGCAGAACAGCAACTCACCCATCAGGCACAATTCGATATTAAAAGCCTCGATGCCTGCAAAGATGCCATTGTTTACGAATGTGGTGGCTACCTGCATTTGCTAAATCCGGAAAACGGCGATGACAAACAACTTGCGATCAATGTAAAAGGCGATATGAACTTTGCCCGCGAACGCTGGGAATCGGTTTCTGCCGGAAATCTCACCAATCCAAATATTTCGCCAAATGGCAAACGAGCAGTGTTTGAGTACCGTGGCGAAATCTTTACCGTGCCAAAAGAAAAAGGTACATGGAGAAACATTACCAACACATCGGGAGTGGCCGACCGCTACCCGGTTTGGTCACCTGAAGGAGATAAAATTGCCTGGTTTAACGACGCCGGCAATGAATATAAACTGGTTGTAGCCGATCAGTTTGGTCAGAACCAAAAGACATATGCACTTGAAAATCCTACCTTCTATTTCCGCCCCGAGTGGTCGCCCGATGGAAAAAGAATAACCTACACCGATACCGATTACAATATTTGGGTAGTCGAACTCGAATCGGGAGTGGTTACAAAAGTAGGCACCGATATTTTTGCACATCCAAACCGGGAAATGCAACCAGTTTGGTCGCCCGACAGTAAATGGATTGCGTATGCTCGCCAACTGAACAGTAGTTTTAAAGCCATTTTCGTGTACAATGTAGAAACGAAGCAAACGCTTCAGCTAACCGATGGAATGGCCGATGTGTTAACACCGGCGTGGGATGCGAGCGGTAAATACATGTACATCCTGGCCAGTACAAATTATGGTTTGGCAACCGGCTGGCTCGATATGAGTTCTTACGATCCGGATGTTACAAGAAGTTTGTATTGCATCGTTTTATCGAAATATGAAGCCTCGCCTATTCTGCCAACCAGCGACGACGAAGAAGTAAAAAAAGAAGACGAGGAAAAGGAGAATGGTGAAAAAGAAGAGGAAAAAGAGGATGAGATAACGGTTTCCATCGATATGGATGGAATCTCGGAGCGAATTGTTGCACTGAACATGCCCGCCCGAAATTATATGGGGCTGGTTCAAGGTCCCGAGAAAACTGTGTTTGTAGCCGAGTCTGTTCCTAACCAAAGTGGTTTAACCATTCATAAATACGAAGCAAAAGACAACAAAGCCGAAGAGTTTTTAACCGGTGTTAGAAATATGGTAACGTCTGCCGACCGAAAAAATGTTCTTTATCGCAAAGGCAGTTCGTGGGCGATTGCAGACACCGGTGGTAAACCCAAAAACGGCGACGGAAACCTGAAAACGGATATGAAGATCAAGATCGTTCCGTCGGAAGAATACCAGCAAATGTTTGATGATTCGTGGCGTTTTATGCGTGATTTCCTTTATGTTGACAATGTGCATGGTGCACCCTGGGACAAAATTTACGACTGGTATTCGCCAATGGTAAAACATGCCCGCCACCGCACCGATATGAACTACATTATCGACATGATCAGCGGCGAAGTAGCGATCGGTCACTCGTATGTTGCAGGTGGCGATATGCCCGATATCGACAGGGTACCAATTGGGCTGCTCGGCTGCAATTTAGTGGAAGAAAACGGTTACTACAAAATTGCAAAAATATACAATGGAGAAAGCTGGAACCCGGATTTTAAAGCACCGCTGGCTGCTCCGGGACTTGATGTAAAAGAAGGTGATTACCTACTTACCGTAAATGGCGAGGAAGTGAAAGCACCAATTAATCCTTACAGTCTTTTCGAACAAACATCGGGGCGCCAAACGCTAATTAAAGTGGGCGCTACAACTTCGATTGACGATGCCAGAGAAATTACCGTTGAGCCGGTTTCAAGCGAACGCAACCTGCGCTCCATAGCTTGGATTGAAGACAACCGCCGAAAAGTAGATGAATTGTCGGGCGGAAAGCTGGCTTACGTTTATTTGCCAAATACCGGAGGTGGTGGTTTTGCCTCGTTTAACCGCTACTACTTTGCACAGCAGGACAAAAAAGGTGTTGTGCTCGACGAGCGTAACAACGGCGGTGGTTCGGCAGCCGATTACATGATCGATGTAATGAGCCGCACACTGCTTGGTTATTTCAATAGCAAAGCAAACGATAACCGTCCGTGGACAACTCCGATGGCTGGTATTTGGGGACCGAAAGTGATGATCATTAACGAACGTGCCGGCTCGGGTGGCGACCTGTTACCGTACATGTTCAAAGAAAAAGATCTTGGGCCGTTAATTGGTACCAGAACCTGGGGAGGACTAGTTGGCACCTGGGATACACCGCCGCTGATTGATGGCGGACGCATTGTAGCACCACGTGGCGGTTTCTTTGATGTTAATGGCGAATGGGCCGTTGAAGGAGAAGGAATTGCTCCCGACATTGAAGTAATTCAGGAACCAAAACTTATTTTGCAGGGTCGCGACCCACAATTGGAAAAGGCTGTGGAAGTTGCCCTTGACAAGCTAAAAGGAAATGAATTTCAGCTAAAACCTGAACCGGCTGCACCGGTTAGATGGAAACGCCCTGATGGTTTTAAAGCCAACTAAATGGCATAAAAAAGCCCCGTTCTTCGTAATAAGAACGGGGCTCTTTATTTTCATTTAATACCCTTCCTCTTATCCTTCCCTGCACGCAAGGAAGGACGATTGGACAGTGGTTGTTCACATCCATGCATCAATTTATTTAAATCGTAGTTACCTGTGGAGGCTGATCGTCTTTCCCTTCAGAGAAGGGAGAGATAAGAGTGAGGGTAAGGTATTTAGAAATTAGTTCTGACTTCTTTATAGATTAATCAACCGCCTGATCGTTTAACCTTATAACCATCAGCTTTTAGCAGCTCAATAATTCGCTGGCAGAAATCGCCCTGAATAAGGATCTCTCCATCTTTAACAGTTCCGCCAACTCCACATTTCGATTTGAGTTTTTTACCCAGCTCTTTCAAATCATCGTCGGAACCAACAAATCCGGTTACCAGCGTTACCGCTTTTCCTTTTCGCTTTTTCTTATCCAACATAACCCGCAAATCTTGCTGGTTGGCAGGCAAAGTGTTCTCATCGTCCTGTTCATCTTTATCGTAGTTAAAATCAGGATTCGTAGAAAACACAACTCCTAATCGTTCTTTCCAGTCATTATTCGACATATTACCTCCAAATTACTATTAAACTTCCTGTAAAATAAGCCATCACCCAAAATCCGTATGCGGCTTTCGTATAAATGATATGATTTTTACGTGCCCTGCAATCGCGACCATCTGTAATATACTTTTTCCAACTCCATATAGTATCCACCAACATTACAACAAACGCTGTTGCTCCAAGAAAACCGTGCAAGGTAAATGGATTACCTTTCGATCCCAACATCATTAAACCAATGGCAACCATATCCAGCACCACACCTATCGATAAAAATGCTACCGCAAGTCGTCCAACAATTTTAAATCGTACCAACGAAATGCTTCCAATACCGTAGGCCAAAAATGAAAGAGTAATAACAAAAGCTCCAACAATTGCTAAAGGATTCATTATAATCGGTTATTATGAGTTGTAAAGTTAATTATATCTAGTTACTATTTAACCTAACATATAAATAGTACACGTGTTCAGCTTTAATCAAATTTTAAACGGCCGTTTGTATCACGTTTACTCAGCAGCAGGTTTTTTGTCTTGCCACTTTTAGTTACCTGCACAATATTGCTTTGGTCGCTAAACACATCGGTTAGCAAATTACAGTTTACCTCAATGTCGTTCAAATCGGCAATATTATCAATTTCCAAATACGTCCAAACCACATCTTTCTCCATCTCCTTCCCTACAAATGCGGGCTCAACATCTTTTTCGTTTACCTTAAAACGAATACTCTTTTTTAAATAATCGTAAATGTATTCGTCGGTGTGCGCATCTTCCTTCGCTTCGCCAATGTACAGTTTACTGTGCCCTTCTTCCGACAATCCCTCGATCAGATCGTCGACAAAAATCTTTACCGAAATTTCAAGTGACTGACTTTGCTCGTTGAAATTAACCTGGCAAATACTCACATAAAAAGGATGTGCGTTTGAAAAAAACACCCCTAAAAAAAGAAACAAAACCGGTAGAATTAATTTTTTACTTATTTTCATGCCCTTCAAATTATAGGGCAAAAGTAAAAATTTTATGAGTTTATTCGAGATGTACCTCAAATTGGGGTTCAAACACATTATTGACATTCATGGTTACGACCACATTGTTTTTGTTTTGGCGTTATGTGCCGGATACAATTTAACCCAGTTTAAAAAGATTTTTATTCTGATTACGGCTTTCACCATTGGCCACTCTATTACACTTGCTCTATCTACCTTAAAGGTGGTAAATGTTTCGTCCGATTTAATTGAATTCCTGATACCGGCCACCATTTGTGTAACGGCCATTGCTAATATTTTACCGTTTAAAGCCAAAAACAACCGGGTAGTTTATGTGCTCACCTTGTTTTTCGGTCTAATACACGGATTGGGATTTTCGAACTACCTGAAAGAATTACTCGGACGAGAATCGAATATTTTAACCCCACTACTGGCCTTTAACATTGGCCTCGAGCTTGGTCAACTATTAATACTTGCCATTTATTTTGCGCTGCTTTTTATTAGCGTTCAACTGTTTAGGTTAAGAAACGATTTCTGGCGCATTTTTGTATCGGGAATGGCATTCGGTATTTCAGTAATCTTAATGATAGACAAAGCACCGGCTGTTTTTTAGACTTTCGCTGTGTAACAAATCTAAAGCCATTACAAGCTTTTGTAAACAATTTGGATTTTTTATAGTAGAAATTACAATAAGTTAAAAGTATTGTTACTTTTGCTCACCTATCATTTTGGCATCGATATTAGACATTTTACAACATAATGAAAAAATTAGCACTTTTTATTACCTTTTTCGTATCGGCCTGTGCTGTTTCGTTGGCACAGGAGAACATTAACCTGAATAAGTTCAGGCAGTTAAAACAAGAGTTAGCAACGCCAAATGTTTACCGTACCGCATCGGGAGCTCCGGGGCACGAGTACTGGCAACAAAAGGCAGATTACAAAATGAGCATCAGGCTGGACGACGAAACCCAGCGAATTTATGGCGAAGAAACCATTACTTACCACAACCAGTCGCCCGACATTTTGAAATATTTATGGTTACAACTCGACCAGAATATGCGTGCAAAAGATTCGGACACTTACAAAACAATGACTTCAGGATTGAATCAACGTGTTTCATTTGGTCAGTTGAAACGCATGATGTACGATTTTGATGGTGGTTTTAAACTGGATTACGTGCAAGATGCCGATGGTAACGATTTGCCGGCAACCATTAACAAAACCATGATGCGCGTTGATTTGCCGGAAACATTAAAACCGGGTGAATCATTCACGTTTAAAGTAAAATGGTGGTACAACATTAACGATCGCCTTACTGATGGTGGCCGCTCGGGTTACGAGTATTTTAAAGACGAAGACAACTACATTTATACCATTGCACAGTTTTACCCACGTATGGCCGTTTATAACGAAGTGGAAGGCTGGCAACACAAACAATTCCTTGGAACTGGCGAATTCACACTGCCGTTTGGCGACTTTGAAGTAAGCCTTACCGTTCCTGCCGACCACGTTGTTGGAGCAACCGGAGTTCTTCAGAACACCGACGAAGTGTTGACTAAGGAGCAAATGGATCGTTTTGAAAAAGCAAAAGCCGATACTGAAGATCCTGTATTCATCGTATCGCAGGAAGATGCAGAGAAAGCCGAGAAAGGAAAAGTAAAGGAAGAAAAAACATGGGTATTTAAAGCCGAAAATGTGCGCGACTTTGCGTTTGCCAGCTCGCGTAAATTTATCTGGGATGCAATGGCCGTTAAATTTGGCGATCGCACCGTAATGGCTATGTCGTACTACCCAAAAGAAGGTAACCCGCTGTGGGAGCAATACTCAACACGCGTGGTGGCTCATACTGTTAAAACATATTCGAAATTCACTTTCGATTACCCTTACCCGATAGCTATTTCGGTACATACCGACCGCATTGGAATGGAATACCCAATGATTTGCTTTAACGGTGGCCGCCCCGAAAGCGACGGCACTTACAGCAAACGCACTAAATACGGAATGATCGGTGTTATCATTCACGAAGTGGGACACAACTTCTTCCCAATGATCGTAAACTCCGACGAACGCCAGTGGACCTGGATGGACGAAGGATTAAATACTTTCGTACAATTCTTAACCGAACAGGAATGGGAACCCGATTACCCATCGTCGCGCGGAATACCGGCCAATATTGTTCCTTACATGAGTGGCGATACCAAATTTATTTCGCCGGTAATGACCAACTCCGAATCGGTTTGGAGTCTTGGTAGCAACGCTTACGCCAAGCCAAGTACAGCACTTAACATTTTGCGCGAAACGGTTATGGGCCGCGAATTGTTCGACTATGCTTTTAAAGAATATGCACAACGCTGGATGTTTAAACACCCTACCCCTGCCGATTTCTTCCGCACCATGGAAGATGCTTCGGGAGTTGATTTAGACTGGTTCTGGCGCGGGTGGTTCTTTACCACCGACCACTGCGATATTTCGATGGAAAACGTAAAATGGTACCAGGCCAACACTCAGGATCCTGAGGTGGAAAAACCATTACAGAAAGCCACTGACGAAGAAGCCGGTATTTCAATTACTACTATGCGAAACAAAGCATTTGCCGAAGAAACTTACCGTGCTAAAAATCCGGAAGCTGCCGATTTCTATACTACTTACGACCAGTACAAAGTAACCAAAGAGGACAAAGAGGAATACGACAAGTTTGTAAAAAGCCTTAGCGATGACGAAAAAGAATTGTTGGGTGCCAACCTGAACTTCTACCAGATCGACTTTAAAAACCTTGGCGGACTGGTAATGCCGGTGATCCTGAAATTCGAATTCACCGACGGAACAGAAGATGTTCAGTATATTCCTGCCGAGATTTGGAGGAAAAACAACGAAGAGGTATCGAAAGTATTCATGTTTAGCAAAGAGGTAGAGCAAATTATTCTCGACCCTTACCGCGAAACTGCCGACACCGATTTAAACAACAACTACTGGCCTGAGAAAAAGCAGCCAACTCGTTTCGAACTGTATAAATCGAGATTTGGTGGTGGCCGATTCCCCGGTGGTGGCGAAAACCCCATGCAAAAAGCAGCAAAAAAATAGCCTAACCGCGATTTAAATAAATCAAAAAGGAAGCACTCGATTTCGGGTTTGCTTCCTTTTTTTGTTTTGCACCGTGGCTTTAGCCTGGTGTAAAAGTTGCAATGCTACAAAAGGGCTTTAGCCTTGAAATACCTAATTAAAGGCTAAAGCCTGTATACTTTCAATCCGCAATCACCGCCCTAAAGGACGGTGCAAAAGAAACCCAGGCTGCACTGTCCCTTTGGCGAAGAGGAGACTAAAGGGGGATTGATTAGATTGCTTCTCTCGTTCCTCGCTCGCAATGACAAAATTTGATCATATATCCGGCAGCGGACAATGAACTAAATAGTTCCGGTACGATAGTTTGATGTCCGCTGCCCTATTACCAGAACTAGCTTGTCATTACGAGCGTAGCGAAGTAATCTAATCCTCCGCCCGTCTACCGACTGCCACCTTCTCGATGCTGCTATTCGGAATGGCTCTTTTCAGAAAGGAGGATGGGTGCAAAAAAGGGATGTATATTTGAGAACTTATCATGCCCCCGTTAAAAACACAGACGGCTTTTGCCCAAAGTATTATTCCCGTTTTTACAGCTTATGTTTATAGCAAAAGAATTTTATTAATTTTAATGACATATTATGATAACGATTCTTGCACACCAGATAGAACGGTATATGATCAATAATCAATATGGATATAATAGATGTATAATCAATATTAACCTTGCATATACTTAGCATTAATATTAAAACTATATGAATAAACTAAAACCTTTCTATATTATTTGGATCATTTTCGGAATGGCAATATACTTTTCCTTTTTTCAAATTATAACTCTTTTTAAGGAAGCTGTACTTCAGGTTGCTATTAGACAAGATTTGAATGTATCAGTTATAAAATACTCAGAACTTATATTCTATGGAATAGTATGGCTAATCATCTTAGTACTATCCTTTCTTGTAATTAAAAATGCAAATGATATAAAAACAGATATTAATTACAAATCGCTAAAAATATGCCTCTTACTAACAATAAGACTTGGATTCATTTCTGGAATTATAAGATCAATTCTTGAAAACAATAAGATTGAGATACTAGAAGCATATTTCAAGCGTAATGGAGTTTGGTATGACGATATATCACCAAATTTCTACGCAGACAAAATATACCCTATCTTACTAATAGCAGTCACGTTACTTGTCGATTTCTTCATACTCACAAAAAAATTAGAGAAAAATACTAATGCTAACAATTAAGGTTCAGATGGCATGCAATGCCTAATCTGAACCGGGTGTTGACGCAAACCGGCATTGAAACGGGGACGTATATTATGGGTTTTTCGATGTCTGGGTTTATTGGTTTACAGGAGGTGC